>Ga0114960_10000077_pt1 | contig 75594 bp, 79 predicted proteins | sample C_130625_MF_Meta_FD_92637 | JGI IMG/M metagenome (GOLD analysis project Ga0114960, IMG submission 92637) | Freshwater microbial communities from Lake Croche, Canada to study carbon cycling - C_130625_MF_MetaG | ecosystem: Environmental > Aquatic > Freshwater > Lake | place: Lake Croche, Canada...
TCTTTACATATTGTGAAGAGTGATGAGTATGCCACCACCATCTATCTGAAAGAGATACAGATGTCATTCCAACATAGATAATCTCTTTTGTATCTTTCCAGCAGATTACATATATCTTAAAACTTTCCATGATGAACACATCTCAATTAGATACATTCAAATTTTCAGATATTTCTCAGACTTCGCGATTATCTGGGTGCGCGAAGCAGGCCAGATATTTAAGAATGAGGCGTTTTTATTTATCTGAAATTCTTCACCCCATTTTTTCCAATTAGAGATAGCGCAAAAATGAAATACTATGCAGCTATTTAGATCCCCCTCATAAATATATTGGCATAGAATTAAGTTCCCCTTGAGCTCTTACAACCTCCCTTGAATAGAACTCATATAGATAATTTAATCTTTCTTTTATAGATGGATCACCTCCCCTCTCATTAAAGTCAATCATTTCCATACGAATTCTCATTAATACACTCATTCTTTCTTTAATAAATCTCTTTATCTCACTCTCCCTTCCATTTTGTCTTTGCCTTGCTGCTATATCCTTTGCCCTATTCTTAAAAGCCCTGTTTGCGTTTGTCTCTGGATTATTGCGTCCTGCATCGGCAATCTGAGCAGCTCTGGTTTTTCTTTTTAAAGAATTGTTTTTCTTCAATCTCCTTGTTCCTGTTGGCATACTACATAGAGGGAATATTTCTTTCTTAAAATTTGACTCTCATTTCTCTTGCCTACAAATAGCAAATGGAGCACTTATCTGAGAAATTTCAGGATGCATCTCGAGAGGAGCAGGTCCAAATCGTAAGCATAGGTCTTCAATGTTGGGATATTCTTCATTCTGAACTTCAGAAGGTTCAAGAACTTGACTCTACAAAGCTGATTGAGAAGTGGAAGGAGGAAGGAAAGAAGGAGGGTAAACGTGAAGGTGAAAAAGAGATGAGGCGTCTGATTAGAGAAAAAGAGGATCGTCTTGAAGAGCTCGACTCCCAGCGTATATCATTAGAGCGCAAGCTTGAACGCGCAGTCTCTGAAAAGCAGAAGGAGCTTGAGGAACTTGAAAAGAAGTGGCGCCGTGATTCGGAGAGGGAGAAAGAGGTAATTTCAAAGGAGGCGGCTCTTATTGAGCGGGCTCAGAATATGAAGTCTATCAAGGAGTATGAGATTCAGATTGCCCAGCTGCAGGCCAAGGAGGATTGGCAGCGCGCCTACAGTGATACCCAGAAAGAACTTGAGAAGCTAAGATCTCAAATGGAGACAAAGGTGCAGAGTAGCTATGAAATTGGCCAGGAAGGTGAGGAGGAGTCTGAGGCCATGCTCCGAAAGATTCCAGAGTGGGACTGTGAAAAGGTGAGCAAGGAGAAGCACAAGGGAGACTTCCGCATGGTTTCTCGAACTAAGAAGACCTTTATCCTGGACAGCAAGAAGTATAAGGACAATGTTCAGAAGAAGGAGCGCGATAAGCTGATTAGCGATGTAGACGGAGACGCAACTGTCTCGGGAGGGATAATGATTTCTCTGAACTCCAATATCTCTACAAAAGAGAATTGCCAGATTGAGACAACGCCTGGAAAGAAACCTATCTGTTATCTGAACTTTGTTGGTATGGCTATCGATGCAAAAATAGCCTACCTTTCATCTACTCTTAAGTTCCTTGAGCAGTATGTTGGAACAAATGATGAGCGTGAGAAGAGTGAGCTTCTTGATAGGATGCGCGAGGCCCATCGCAGAATTGGTGAGCTCAAGCATGATACAGAGAACATTCGCAACAAGGCAAAGGAAGTGTATGAGTCTTTGAAGATAAATGCTACAAAGATTCAGACAATTATGGATTTCATTCTTCAGGATCCGTCTCCTGAACAGGTAAAGACGCCGCGACAGAAGAAGCAGAAGGCATTAGGACCCGCCCCTGCTCCCCAGACGGTAGAATAATATTTACTACATTACTAAGATGCTCTATATAAGGCATCTTCTGATCTGTAATCGCTTCATAGTTATTATGATCATCCTTGTATATACCCTCTGTAAATTCAATTATGGCATCGTCTACAATCTCACTGAAGTTTTCAGGGCCATTTACATACTTAAGAAAGTCAATGATTCTTACATTTTTTTTCAGCTCGCCCTTAATGCAAGGAATAGACCAACCATTAGTTAAATAAGTAGCATATGCAGATTCAAATATAGTATCAATATCATTTACCTTCCATCCTGAATCAGTAGAACCATTAGATCTTTCTACACTAAATCCATCTGAAAGATCGCGAAGAATATTTAGAAATGTTAAGATAGATCTATTTGTAATATCGCACATCATTGCAATTTGATTTCTATGATAATATGCTCGACAATCACGAACTGCAAGTTTATAATGATCATCGCATGTTTTCATTCCATATAAATGAAATGCAGTATATATTCTAGTTTGTTCCTTCCCACAATAAAAGCATCTGCAAGCCGTCATAATAAGGCTGGAAGGCTCTAGACGATTCTTTACAGGATCCTCCATTTGAATACATAGTTGTATAAAAAAATACATATTCAAATTTATTAAAAGGGCCGTGGAAAAGATTTTATTTACGCGCCATCATCATAGCCCTCTTCTTTGTATTTTTATTTTGAATTTGAAATGACTTTGCAATCGCGGCAACTTGTGTATCAGGGCACCCAGCCTTCTCCCTTGCGACCCACGAATAGGTGCGCTCCTCATCCTCAAGCCACTTCTTAAGATTTTCCTTCGTAAGAATTGTTCTAAAATCAATTCCCTGAGCTACAAGTTCAGCATGCTTTTTCGCTTCGGCCTCCTTCTGATATTTCTTCATCTCTTGAGGAGTGTGCTGAATTTCTGGGCGCACTGGCTCTACACACTCCTCTTCCTGAGTAACTGCGGGTTCAGCAACAACTACAGACTCTTGTGTAGAAGCAGGAGCAGGAACAGGAGCAGGCGTCTCAGCAGCCTTCTTCACAGTAACCTTCAGCTTCTTCTGATTGAGAGGAGCAGCTACCACCTCAGGCTCAACCATGACATTCTCCATCAGAGGAGCAGGAGCCTCCTTGTGAAAGACAGACGAGAGAAACGCATACTCCTCAGCCATTAACTCCTGGAGTGCCTCGTGAACTCCCTTCAGACTGTGCGCAGCAATAAGATAACGAAGATCTTGAACAAGAGAGCCAGACATTTTACTTATATTGTCTGGAAAGTTTAAGCGCTCTGTAGAGATGAGAGCTCCTCCTTATACTTATAAAACAGTAGAGGATATCTATTATCAGATGACCAGAAATCAACATCCATCAGTTTCAAATTTTCCCTTCCAAAAATATCCTTTCCTTCTTGAACCCTCCTCGCTATTGTTAAAAGGTTTGTATTTTCCTCACGATCTAGATCTGTATGAGAAAAACTCTGAATTTTCCTCCGCATGTCTGAAAGACTAGAGAAATAGGAAAAGTGCCACCCTGAAGGCATGCGGATTGTGGGGAGTAGCTTACCTCCCATACATTTATTTACACGAATCTCTGTAAGGCTAGGATACGATTTTAGCATATCTGAATGAATAATAAATGGATTCGTCCACAGATCCCCATCGATTATATGAGTAAAGTTGTAATAATAGAAATTCATCTGAGGAAAATATACATATGTCTTCAAAACATGGCCAAGTTCCTCCTTTGGAGGAAGCATTGAAAAATCATAGACCTCATCGCAATCGCAAACAGCCAGAAGAAAGTCGCTGCCTGGAAAGTCTCTGAGAACAGATCCCACAATTAGATTTCTCTGATAGGCCTCTTCTTCCCATGCATTTAGAACAGCTGGCCTCTCATTGACAATAATTTTGACCTTCTGACTATAAGGTAGGAACCAATCATTGTGAATATCAACATATAGCTGCTCCTTTCTCTTACCGCTATATGTATAGCGGCTCTCAACTATATAAAAAAAATCTATATAGTCATATAAATATTCTAGACGAAGCTTGGTGATCCAATCTCCATTGAACATAAATGTATCAATGAACATCTCTATTTATTTTACTCCCTTTATATAGAATGAACCCTTATATGGCTTTTTCCATGGAGGAGCGTAAGAGAATCGTGGCGGCCGATCCCTCCCTGAAGTCAGACATTGGCGGTGTCGCCAAGATGATTGGCAAGACCTGGAAGGGCATGAGTGATGCGGAGAAGGCCAAGTATGCCAAGAAGGGCGCGTCCATGAAGACAAAGAAGCGCAAGTCCTCAAAGAAGACAGATGATGAGCCTAAGAAAACGCGTAAGTCCGGTAAGAAGCGTGCACTCTCAGGCTTCATGAAGTTCTCCATGAAGATGCGTTCTAGCATCGTGAAGAAGAACCCGTCGATCGCGTTCGGTGCGGTCGGCAAGGAGCTCGGTAAGATGTGGGGTGCTCTCTCCGACAAGGAGAAAAAGTCTTATGCATAAAATCATAAAAAAACAGATTTCTTATAATTCATATACAGTTGGGTTGCTGTGAGAAATCTTGGCCTAGTGTTCCTTGTAGATCGTGGGACCTTGAATTATAGTCTACTATAATCCAAGGTATTCTTATAAAGCTGTAGTATGCTAAATGTTGCTGTATAGAGTCTATCAGACTCCTTAGTGTTTAAAATACAACCCTATAAAGAACAAGCTCCAATTGATTAGATATCAAAGTGAGTTGCTGTGTGGAGCTTTATCTCTAGATGGTTATATTGGGCAGGCTCCATTTGATTAGATATCAAAGTAGGTTGCTGTGTGGAGCCTTTTAATGTTTGAAACAATACTCTTCAGATAAGGGCTCCTAGAAAGCCTTATATCTAAAGGTTATTATGGGCAGGCTCCATTTGATTAAATATCAAAGTGAATTGCTGTGTGGAGCCTTAGTGACGAGACTCAGTGTATTCGAGTCATGGTGATAAACAGGTAGGGGAAAACCAGCGTCAATTTTTTAGCGCGCGACGGATGCGAGACGCTCGCGCACCAGATTGTAGCGGTCTGAGTCGAGGATGACTCGCAGAGCCTCCTCAGGGTTCTGCACGCGTGCACCCTCCTCTGTAAGGACCTTGAAGAGGCTCGGTGACCAGCCACTCAGCATGATCACACCCTCTGTGTCTGCTGTTGCGTGGAAGTCTGCACAGGTGGCTGCCACATTCCAGATAACAATACGCGGTGGAGTCCAGGGGGTGCCCCACATATCCTCTCCAGCCCGCTTGAAAGCCTCACGGATCATCTGGATGTGGGTCTGCCACGGAGCCGTCTTGACCACATGGCGGTAACTGTGGCCTGTGTAGAAGCTATTGCTGTCAGAGCTACAGGCCTTATCCCAGGCCATATCTGTGATCACGATAAGATCCTTAGGCTCCTGGCCAGGGCGGACCCGCTTCTCCTTCAGCGTAGAAAGAACCAAGTCCATTGCCTTCTGAAAGTCAGTGCTAAGACCCTGGCCCACGCGGCCAATGGAGCACATGCGAGTGTAGATATCAGCCTTCGGCAGCACCTGCCACTGTGGATCTGAGTCAAAGGTCAAGAAGATATCCTTGAACTCATCGCTAGTTAGCTCAGAGATGAGAAGGCCCATAGCCATGGAGACCCAGTAGGGCGTATCCCCACAGTTTGAGCTCTGCATAGAGCCACTGAAGTCGCACATGGCAATGGTGCGACCGAGACCACCAAGAGCCTTCGCATCCGCAACCATTCCATTCCAGACGGCCACGAGAGCGTTACGCTCATCTGCTGATGGCTCAATCACACTCTGGACAGGAGCAGCCTGCTGGTAGGCTCGAGAATTGAGCGCATTCAGCTTCTTGATGACCTCGTGAGGGTAAAGAGTCTTGGAGCCATTAATCTTGGCATTGCCCTCCGCCGCCTTCTTGAAGTGCTCCTGGAAATGCTCGCGGCACTCCATGCGGTCCTTATCATGAGGGTGACGAAGAACCTGACTCCTCTTAATGCTCTCATTGAGAAACGCCTTCATGTGCTTCTGGAGACAAAGGCCAGGCACCTTGGCAGGCTCAATCTCGGCGAACTTGCGATCACACATCTTAATCTCCGTCGTCTCAATGCGCTTGTTGAGGCCAGCAACCAACTTGCGATACCTCTTCAGACGCTCGCTGAGCCGCTTCTCCTCAGGAAAGAGAATAGCAGCTAGTGCCTTCGCGCCCTCCGTGTCCTTACCCTCGCGCGGCGCCCACTTTGCGCAGAGACTGATCGACTTGTCCTCAGACTTGGCGTCATCAAGGAGCTGCTTAGCCGCGAGCTCAAGAACCTGTGGGAGGTGCATGGAGAAGACATCGCGCCAGCAACCATACTCAGGCACAAGGTCTAGGAGAGCCAGTGCCAGGTGGGGCTTTACCGTAAGTGCCGTCGCGAACAGCATCTGGAAGAGGGCGCGCTCACCCTTTCCGCCGCGAATGTCCCGAGTCTGGAAGGCCAGAACAAAGGCATCCTCCTCTGCCTCCTCTAAGGCCTGAAGGAAGAGTGGCTCAATACTGGTTTGCGATGCGCCACGAACCAGCAGAACTGAGAGATCAAGGAGAGGGTTACCCGAGCCGCTGTAGACGTCCGAGCCCTTCATGCCAACAGTCTGAACCTTGGATGACATCTTCAGGTTATTGTTTATACATGTGTAAAGGAAGGGGAGGGTGTCAATTTTTTTTATACTGGCTTTAAAAAATAGTCTATCTCTATAAAGAATGCCACGATCCAAGAGTCCATCCGTTCACCATTCGGTTCCTCCTAAGCCTGTTGGCCTTGCAGTCGTCCCTCCCAAGCCAGTTGTAGTCCCGTCCCTTGCTCAGACTCTTAAAGAGGGATTTGCATTTGGCATTGGATCCTCTGTTGCTCGCACGGCAGTTGATAGAATGTTCTCAACTAAAGAGGAGACCGTTGACTGTTCTGATCAGAAGAGACTATTTGACTTATGTCTCTTAATCGAGGGAAATGAATCATTTTGTGGAAATGATAAAAATAGATATAAGAAGTGCCTAGAACACTCTACAAGCAAATCCATCCCTCTGGAAAAAGAGTAGGTTTCGCATCACCATACCAGTTCTTAGGATAGACTACTTTGTTATTTTCTCCAAGAATTGCTCCCCACCAACTAAAGGTGCTATTTGAGATCACAGCACCCGCTTTACATTGAATCATACAGTAAAGAGTCTGAAGTTCATTCATATCTGTCAAGATGATGATATTCTTCTTTGTAAATGAAGTAGCACACCAATCAGTATCATCTGAAAAGATGAGCCAGCTTTTGATATTTGGATTCTTATATTCTAAAATCTGCATTCCTAGCTCATAATACTCGATGGGTTGGGTCCAGTGAAACTGGGCCTGGTCTGGATTCAAGAAATCGCCACGACGAACATGGACAAACCCTGTTGTCTCCTGGTTAATAGGAGCAGGTTGAACAACCTTCAGAAGATTCTGAAGAATAGAGATTCGTAGAAAAGGTATGATATACAGTATAGCTGGAAGATATTGATAATACCCTTGCATAAGAATAATATCGTCTAGTTTGTATTCATCCGGTTCCCATTTTCTGAATGAATTTCCATCATCTGCAAAAATGGTTACAGTGGTTGGCTCTGTATAGACTCCTTCTGTAAATAGCATAGAGACATAGTCAAATCTATTTGTATTGTGTTTGTTATCAAGTGAAGAGAATGTTAACCTTATCGTTTTATCAAGATGATTGCGAACTGTTAGAGCAGCGGCATATTGAAAAAGTTGGTTACCGAGCCCTCCCCGAAGGATACAGAGGATGCGGGTCATTCCATTTTATCGCAAAGTATTTTTAGATAGCCCTTATAGAATGCCGAATGCACCGATACAAAGCTTTTTCATGATTACTTTTCTAAATTTATGGTGGATCTCTCTATGGGGTCTATCCTATCTCCTCATCGAATACGTATCTGGTAAATCTAAAATGATTGAGGCAGTAATCTACCTTTTTATGATGATGAGTATCATCGTCATAGTTTCTTTTAATCCCGATCTAATTCCTCATATTGCTTAATGTCGTGACTTCCTTAAATAAAATATCCCACCCTAAGGGTTGGCCTTGGCCGGCACTTACCACGTTTATGGTGGCAGGCCTTAAACAATAAAATATGCATCTAAGTATTCCATCCAAGAGTATAAATCATTTCGCTTTATTTTTCCTAGTGGAACTCCTATATCTCCATTCATTCTACGATAGATAATTGTAAAATACTCATCCCCATTTCGGATAGTTCGCAAGAACTGTTTTTTTGTATGTAAACAATCCATGCGAAAACCAGGTCGATTACAATATATCTTAGGCCAACGAGGCATTTATAGTATATAGGAGGGAGACTTTATGCCTCTTTCTCAAGAAACCTCTTCATATCGCACTGCGCGCACACATCCATCTCAGGAGCAATGTTGTGCACATTCTCCTTAAACATACGCTGCAGACTATTCTTTGCCTTTCTTGAGAGGGAGTGATTCTTCACCTTAAGATAGTCTTCAACTGAGAGATCTACACCCGAATGGCGAATCGACGCGAGGCGGCGAATATTGGCAACACGTGGAGCTTTTCCTAAGACACGCGTCAGATTCTTGCGTGCCTGATCTTCTGTCGCGATAAAGGCAGCCTTAGCATTCTCTCTTGCAAGCTCTTTAGAGGCCTTGAGGAACTCGCGCGCCTCTGCCTTTGCAGCCTTAGCCTCAGCAGCCGCCACCTCCTTCTCGGACTTGGTCTGCCCCTTCGTTTCCTTCTTAGCCTGCCTCTCAGCCTGCTTCATGGCATTCTCAAATTCCTTCTCGCTCACCTTCGCTGCCTTCTGCTTCTCACGCACAGCCGCTGCAGCCGCCTTGGCCGCCGCCTTTACCTCCGCAGCTGCAGAAGCGCGCGCATTATTCTTGCGACTTACGCCAGGGGCACCCGTAAGTCCAGAAAAAAAAGCGCCCTCGTTCTTCTTCTGCTTACGCGTCTTCAGAAGACCAAGAAGCTCCGCAAGGCTCGGCTTACGCCCTAAGCGCTCCGTAAGGTTCTTCTTCGCCTTATTCTTCTCAGCTTCAAAGTTCATCTCTACTAGTTGCAGGGTTTTTTGGTGAAGGAGGAAAGGGGGGCGTCTTGGGTTCATAGAGGACCGCAGGTTTAGTAGACTCTGCAGGCTGTGCCAGTAAACTACGCACCTTCTCTAGAAGAGTGCCTGTTTGCTCGGGGTTTACTAGGGGAAGCGTGATTCTCTTCATAGGTGTAGACAGATTATGAAGAGGAGGAAAGTCATCATCATACTTCTTTCCTTGAAAGGCCCTTGGAAAGAACGGAGTTGTCTTAATGAATCCATTCTCAAATGGACGCGTGTTCTTTAGAGTATCTGGAAGCCACTGGCGCATATCCTGTGGATTGATCTTCGTCGGCTGCTTTTCTAGCTCATCATCATCTAGAATCAGACACGGCACGTCGCTCATTATTGCTACTTTACTATGGTGTATATATGATTCAAATTTAAATCACTCATCATCCTCATCATCCTCGTCCTCCTCAACTCCCTCCTCTGCATTTACCACCCCTTCACCCATCATCTCAATGACGTTGTTATAAACCTTGTCGCACTTGTCAAGAGTAATATTCGCAGACTTTACAGTTCCACGAAAGAGACGCCACTCAACTCCTGCATTCTGCCGAGCGGATGCGACAATGCGAGCCCAGAATGCCAGAACATCCGCTGCAAACTCAGGGTCATTCTCATGAAGGAGGATCGTGTGAAGAATATAGGCAGAATAACAACCAACCTTCCATTGCGACTTGGCCTTCTTTGCTGTAGGGGTGACGATTGCATTTGCTGCGCGATACACGTCAAGAACCTTAGCGAGTCGTGCTCGAACCAAATGCTCATCAGGCTTCACACCATCATGCCTCTCAGAGAGAACATCCCAGAGCTTAGCATAGGAAGTGGTGATATACTCTGATCCATAGGCCGCGCCTGCCACATATGCAATCGCATTCTCCATTCGCTTGTGACGTTTGTCATCGCCAGCAAGATAATCGCCAAACACCTCGGTAGCAAGCGCGTGAAGTCCCTGACCCCTCGTAAGAAGCATCTCCTCAGTAAGCTGGACAAGAGGCTTACTGCGGCGATTCCAGAACTTCTCACCGTGTGAAAGGGCAACACCCTGATTTAGAAGATCATAGATCTCCGCCTCCTGATCCTTCGTGGCACCCGTCGTGTCAACAATAGGAATCATGTAGTCAAGAAAGACCTTCTTCTCCTCATCCGTCATACCCTCAAACTTCTTACCCTCCATTGCAACCTGGTTTGTGTAGAAACGCCAGAATGTCTCCAGACGCTGCTGCCCATCATTGACACTGTAGCGATTCTTCTCATCCTCTGACACCATAATGGAAGGAATCGGATATCCCTTGAACGCTGTCTGAATCAGCTTGACCTGCTTAGGGATAGCCCAGACGTAATCACGCTGGTGCTCAGGAATGAAGACCATACTATCCTCTCCACGCGACTCCCGCCCACGATAGCGGGATGCCAAACCAGGGCGAGACGGCTCGAGGAACCAGCGAAGAGGGCGGCTAAAATACTGCGAGTGGATCAGGATCATTTTGGAATACCTTCCTGGCTGAAGTAGGGGTGTTCAATTTTGCAACAGGTAAAGTTGAGGATCATGATTCCTCACCATAAAGTATGTCATACGCCCTCTGCATCGTCGAATCCCCAGCAAAATGTGCCAAAATTCAAGGCTTCTTGGGTCCAGGCTGGAAAGTGGTTGCCTCTATGGGTCACATCCGAGCTCTGGAGGAAGATCTTGCCGCCATTGGCCTTGATCGCGATTTTGAAGCCAGGTATACGTTCATTAAGGAAAAGGGAAAGGCGATGAGTGGAATCAAGGATGCGGCAGCAGGAGCCCACACGATTTACTTAGCGGCAGACGATGATCGTGAAGGAGAGGCAATCGCATATAGCGTAGCTGTTCTTTTGAAGCTTGATCCCAAGAAGGCAAAGCGCGCCGTCTTTCACGAGATCACAAAGGATGCGGTTGTAAAGGCAGTGAATCAACCTCGTCTTCTTGATATGAATAAGGTAGAGGCGCAACAGGCTCGAGCCGTTCTAGATATGATGGTCGGATTCACCATTAGTCCTCTTCTCTGGAAGCATGTCGGCCCTTCCCTGTCCGCAGGCCGTTGCCAGACACCTGCTCTTCGTCTTCTTGTGGATAGAGAGAGAGAAATTACGGACTTCAAGTCTGAACTGAGTTGGCGGATCAAGGGGGCTTGGCTCTCTTCTATGCAGACAGCAACGCAGATTGCAGCCAGCCTCTTCGATGAGCTCGGTGACGAAGAGTCTGCACTGAACTACCTCGAAAACATCCACGATGATACGAGTGGCGTTATTCTTTCTACAAAGACGCAGCCGAGGTCCGAGGGTCCACCAAAGCCGCTGATCACAAGCACTCTGCAGCAGGAGGCATCCGCCCTCTTCTCAATCCAGCCGAAGCAGACAATGAAGGCTGCACAGAGACTCTATGAACAGGGCTATATTACCTATATGAGAACAGACTCAACCGCTATTTCAGCAGAGGCCGTTCTAGAAGCGCGCACATGGATTGAAAAAGCGCTGGGCGGTGAGTATCTTGGTCTTATCGGTGCACCAGCTCGCATTACAAAGGGAGATGTCCCCAAGGCGCAAGAAGCACACGAAGCTATTCGTCCTACTCACGTTGAGGTCACTGATCTTCCAGATGATGAGGATTGGTCGGCAATGGAGCGGAAGATCTATCGGCTTGTGTGGCAGAGGACAGTTCAGAGCTTAATGGCGATTGCGAGATCTGAGGACTTTATTGCGCTCTTCACTGCATCAGGAGACCCTGGCGAGTTCGTCTGGCAGAGCGTCTGGAAGAGGAGCCTGTTTCTCGGTTGGAAGAAGATTGGACTAGGGGCTGTGAATCTAGATGACGATGAAGAAGAGGGAGCGGATGCGGTGGCTAGCGTCTGGGCCGCGGCTACAAAGCTCAAGAAGGGCGACTTGCTCAAGTGGACTAACCTGTCTGCTATTCCGCAAGAGACAAAGGCGGCAGGTCGATACACAGAAGCCACTCTTGTTCGTGAGCTGGAGAGGAAAGGAATTGGTCGTCCCAGCACCTTTGCTTCTCTGGTCGGCACCATTCTTGAAAAGGGGTATACTGTGAAGGAGGATCGGCCCGCGAAGGAGGTGGAGGTTACCTCGTATCATGTGGAGAAGCCTGGTCAGTGGCCACCGATTAGGCAGAAGGAAAAGAAGAAGATGGGGGCAGAGAAGCAGAAGTTATCACCGACTCCCCTCGGCATCTCGGTTCACGATTTCTGTATCAAGGAATTTCCTCATCTCTTTGCCTATGGATTCACAAAAGGAATGGAGGATCGTCTTGATAAGGTTGCAGATGGTTCTGAGCACTGGAAGCTCGTCTGCAGAGACACGTGGGGCTCTTACAAGGACAAGTTGGCTGATCTTAAGAAGGAGGGTGGATCCAAGACGGCCAGAGAAAAGGTGTTCAGTGACGGCCTCAAGGCGGTTCAGACAAAGAAGGGCCCTCTCCTTTTGAGAGAGGGGGAACCTGTGAAGTTCTATGGATGGCCTTCTGGTGTCTCATACCAAGATATGACGGAGGAGGCAGCACTCGCCTTTATTGAGTCTATCGGCGCGGCAGATACAATTGGTGAATACAATGGAGAACCCATTGTAAAGAAGAAGGGTCCATTTGGTCTCTATGTGCAGTGCGGCAGCACACGAATCCCTTTCCAGCCAGAGGATTCGGTCGGTGCCATTATTGAGAAGCTCAAGGCCAAGTCGCAGAGTGTTCTGCATAGCATTGGCCCTTATGAATTTAGGACGGGTCAGTATGGCCCCTATATGATGAAGAAGGGTGTGAAGGCATTTGTCTCCATTCCACAGGGCTTAGATCCAAAGGTTCTGACAGAGGAGGCGGCAGCTCGCATCTACAAGACAGGTGTGGACCAGCAGAAGGCTGGAGGAGGGCGTGGTGGAAGGGGAAGGGGGCGAGGAAAGTAAATTTGAACAAGCTCACCTCGGTTTATACACTAACCTGCAAAAATGAGCCAAATTGATTCAGAGCTTTCTTTACTCCGTCAAAGACTTGCTACCCTGGAGGAACAAAAGAGGATTGAGGGTGAGAAAAATGCAGAGAAACGAACAAATCCATTGAAGGTTCTGCAAGAAATTATTGTAGCAAAATCAAAGCAGATTGAGAGAAATAGATACTCTAAGAGTATACCACTTGCAGGATTTTATGACCAAGAGAAGTTAGATATGCTAGAACCGATTTATAATATGCTTGTAGATATTCAGCGCCGTCTAGATATTCTTGAAAAGAAGGATACTCTTTAAAAGAACATACTAAGATAGAGGATGGCAAAGGAAGATACTTGGTTTCCGGTCTTTGTCCTTTTTTTTATATGTATACTCGGTGTAATTCTCTATTATCTCCAGCGGATCCGCGTAATTAAGAGATTCTTCCCCTATTCATTTATATCTGCAGATTATAAAGCAAAGCCAGTGGCCGAAGAAGACAGAAAGACAATCACATGGATTATTCACATGTATCCCCCTGTTCACAATGCGGGTGCCGAATGGATGGCGCACGCCATGAACCGCTTCTTAATTGAGCAGGCAGGTTACAAGGTGAATGTGATCCTTCCCCATTTCCCCATTCGCCACTTTGAGGGTGTGAACATCATTGTCTTTGACCAAGCTGCTAAGATTGAGCACGCAATTCGTCATTCCTCTGTAATTCTCTCCCACCTTGATTTCTCAAATCATGCAGTCTTAACAGCGGCAAAGGCAAAGAGACCAGTTATCCTCATTATGCATAATCATATGCAAGAGCTTTATTTGCAGAAGTTCAGTCAAGAGATTGATCCCAAGAATATCCACCTCGTGAATAATAGTGTGTGGATCAAGAAACTCTATGATCATTTTAACTTCAATTCAACAGTCGTCTATCCTCCTGTGAGCTGGAAAGATTATCGCACACCTGATTCGGCAAAGAGAATCTATGTTACCTTGATCAATCTGAATAGAAACAAGGGCGGTGATATCCTGATTCAGATGGCAAAGAGAATGCCTGATGTCCAGTTCTTGGGTGTCGGCGGCGGATATGATAACCAGATCCGCGACTATTCTGTTTCCAATATTCACTACATTCCTAACACCCCCACAATTAAGGACGTCTATTCAATGACAAAGATTCTTCTTGTGCCGAGCCAAGAAGAGTCATGGGGGAGAGTGGCGGTGGAGGCGATGTCTTCTGGTATTCCGGTTATTTCCAATCCGACGCCTGGTCTGCGCGAAGCATGTGGAGAAGCAGGCATTTACATTGATCGCGAGAACATTGCCGAGTGGGTCCAGATGATCAATCGGCTCCTCGAGGAGCCCAATTTTTATAAACAGAAGGCGGATGCATCTTTTAAGAGAGCTCAGCAACTACAGCCTGAACCGCAGCTCAAGAAGCTCGCGGTCTGGTTGGAAGATATTCACTGGGTCGGACAAAATGACATCGAAGAGAATATGTTAACATAAATAAGAATGTCAGGATCTAGATCACCCTCTCCGCCTCCCGTAGGAGATAAGAAAGCAGATACCCCTCCCGTTCGTCGTTTCATGAATGGGTGGAGCAAAGAGCAGGACCAGCTCATGGCAGATTGGTCAGATATTGCTGGTTGCTATCGTTGGATGCACGATAAGTCTGAAAAGCAGTATACGCGGCTCAATATGAATATGACAATCCCTGTTATTATTTTATCAACACTCACAGGAACTGCAAGCGTTGGCCTGAGCAGTATTGCAGGTGGAAATGCAGATGTTGGAAAGTATCTGAACTTCGGAATTGGCGGTCTCAGTTTAATCGCTGGTATCTTAACAACTCTCAATAACTTCTTGCGCTATGCCCAGCTCAGCGAATCAAACCGCGTAGCGGCTGTTGCATGGGGTAAGTTTCAGCGTTTAATTGCGGTGGAACTTGCTCTGAATCCCAATGAACGTATGGACTCTCTCGACTTTCTGAAGATCTGTCGTGCAGATCTTGACCGTTTAATCGAACAGAGTCCGGCGATTCCTGATAATGTGATCGCAGAATTTGAGGACGAGTTCAGAGATATGCCGAAGCTGCGGCGCCCTGATATCTGTCATGGCCTGGATCACACGCGTATCTTTGACAGCACGCAGAGCCGCATAAAGGAGGTGGCGTCTCAAGCAGCCCTGCACCTGATGCACAAAAAGAAGACAATCCGTGAGGCGATCGTGCCTGATCTGAATAGATTAATTGAAACTGCAGTAAGCGAGAGCATTCAGAAGAAGAAGGAAGAGATTGAGAGAAACTTTGTTGAGAAGCCTGTTGAGAGTGTAAAGCATGGCGTCTCAAGCCTTTTCCACAAGTCAAATGCCGACCTCAAAAATCTCCTTGAAAAGAGAAAGAAGAGTGTGGATGAGTCAATATCTGTGACAGTGGGTGATATTAAGGTCACTGTGGACGATCCTTCCGTTGCTGCCGCATTGGCACCTGCTCCTCCTATAGAAGAGGCAAGTGCTGCTGCACCTGCGCCTGTAGCGGCTGAAGCCCCTGCTCCTCCATCAGAAGAGGCAACCGGTGTCGCTCAAAATTAAGGAAGCTCAAAGAGCTTCCTTAATTATGAGGCCTGACACCATAAACGTCGTAGGACATTTAAATTAAGGAAGCTTTAGCTTCCTTAATTTAAAGTCACGACGGTAAGTAAAATTTGAATATCTTTAAAAGCTAATGTCCGTCTAGAAAAATGTTAAAGTTTCTAATCGGCGCATTTGTGGCAGGCGTAGTCGGTGCACAGACAACAACGCAGCTGACGTTCACGGATACGACAACTCCTGCTATTGTCGGTAACTACTCACTTGGCTATGTCAACAACACAGTTGAAAACAGATGCCATATTGGTGTCGCAAAATTCATGGCTCTACAGACTGGTCATGTGGATACCATGAAGATGGGTGTCTATTCACAGGCTACTCAAGAGACCTGTGGCATTAGTTTGGTCCTCTCCACCTTTCCTGGAAATGTTGTTGTTGGATCCTCTGTTTTGACTACATTTGTTGATCTCGTTGCTTCTAGGCCTGGAACTGATGAGATGGCTCCCTTTAACGTTACTGCATCTGCTTGGGAACTAGTGGCTGGCCAGAATTACACAGTGAGGATTCAGCCCTTTACTTGGACTACACCTCCAGCAGGAGGAGTTGCTTCCGCCGCCCATTGTGTATTTGATATACCGTATGGAATACCCGGTCTCCCTTATGCTTTTATAGGGTATGCTGGTCCTACTGGCGGTCCATGTGGATCTACTCCTCTGACTGTGAATAAGGCAGGAGATGGCTGGGCAATGCAGCTGAAGTTGATTGGAAGACCTGGAAACATCGTGGTTCCTAGCCCCTCTGCGACTAACACGCCAACTCCCACCTCTTCGTCTACACCGACACCGACTCATACAGGGACACCCACACCCTCTGCTACACCGACTGGAACACCGACGATCACAGATACCCCTACACCGACGTTGTCACCAGGAGCAACTGCGTCCAATTCGCCGACCTCAACGAGGACGCCGAGCCGCACCCCCTCTATTAGTTATACACCTTCACCCACTCTATCTGTAACACCGTCAGTAACACCGAGCTCAACGCCAACTCCTACACCCAGTCTTCGCATCGGTGCCTCCCCCTCTGTAACACCGACAGAGACTCCTGGGCCGACTGATTCTCCTTCTGCGAAGCCAGTGGCTGGAATCGCGGCGCCCGCCTCTGTGCAGGCACCGCAGACCAGCGCTGGTTCTATTGTAGGTGCTGCACTAGGCGGTGCATTCGCGGTAGTTGCTATAATTGTAGTTGCTATACGATTTCGTATTGTCTCAGCTCAGCTGAACGAGCATAAGATATCGAGCTGGCGGCAAAAAAAGAAGTCTACAGCGAATCGACTTCCTCAATTTGAGACTATTGAAAATCCTACCCTCTTACGTATTAAGAGGGTAAACTCTCTGACCTCTTCCAATTAATCGTGTGATAATAGCTAGACGAATAATATTCTCCGTAAACCAATGAGAAATAGTATACCGTCGTGGCATTTCTTTTTACATAGAACCTCTATTTAAAAAGAAACGTCTCCAGAATCGGAATCGAACCAATGACTTGGGGAGATCCGTTGCTAGATAGTATAATCTACAATCCCCCGCTCTACCAACTGAGCTATCTAGAGTAGAGGTCGCTGCCTCTACATGGAGAGATTTGTATGTCTTTATGTGGTAAAATTGAAACGTAATAGCCTGCCCTATATAATCACACTAAATAACTGCAAAAATGATCGCAACCATCCTCAAGAACTTTCTGCGCGGCCTGGACAAGGAGGAGAGGGAGATGAAGGAAGAGGAGTTCCTTTCCCATGATGAAATGGCAGCTATTGATACCCTCTGGGATCTGATTCAGGAGCAGAGAGAGGCCGCAGAGGCTCTTCTTGCCGTCGTGCCTGAAGAGGAGCCCACGACTCCTGGATACGCAACGGAGGATGAAATGATGAACGCTCTACTTGACTATGTTCCTCAGACAGAAGAGCAGAAGATGGCCTCTTTAGCCTTATATGATCTTCTTCCTCCTCCTCAGGATACAAGGGGGTAACGTCGTGACTTCGTTAAAATAAATGTCCAACGACTAATAATCCGTCATACCTTATTTTTTAAGGAAGCTCTTCGAGCTTCCTTAAAAATAAGTATAGACGGTAGCTGCAAGTAGTCGACGAAGCTCAAAGATCCTAAGTCGCGCCCTTGTCTGGGCGGTAATTGCATTGATCAACTCTTCCTCTGCCTTCCAGATCTCACGCACAATATGCTTAGTAGATGCCATCTGCTTTAAAAAATATTTTTGTTTTTTTGCAAGGCAATTTTACCTGCTGTCTCTAATCAGTCTCGTAGCCACCCCGCTCCTCCATAATAATAAGAGTATGCATTGCATATCCCTTATGGGATTCCTTGCTAGGGACAAAGTGCTTGGGATCTGTCTCAGATGCAATCCCCTCTCCCCTCTCAAGCTTCTCAAAGGTTGTGCGCATCACCCAGAAGGCATGGGCCTCCTCATCAAACGAAGGGATTTCATCTTCCTCTTCCTCTTCCTCTTCCTCTTCACCCTCTTCTTCCTCTTCTGACTCATCCGCAACAATCCTCTCCTTCTCGCACGGCTCTGCGCGGCAAAGAGGACAGCTCGAATGATCCTGGAACCAGCGGCCTACACAGCCCAAATGGTAAACATGAGAACATGCCAGAGTAACTTGTCCCGTCGCGCTAGAAATCGCGTCGTAGCAGATAGAACACTCGGTCATTTTTGCTTATTGCTGTAAGAGATACAGTCCTCGTCGGCTCCGATCAGTTCAATTTTTCCTACTCGTTCACACTGTAGAAAGCCATTCTTTCTTTTTCACATTGTGACTGAATGGATAGGCTGTCATCTTCTCCAGTAGTTTATTCACAACACCCTTCATCTCTTCACGCTGCTTCACACGGGTTATCTTGCGAATAGTAGCAGGATCCGAGAACTCTACAAGCTTATTTTCTACTGCTCTGCGAAAATCTGAAGAATATTGGTAGAGCAGACTATTAGACTCCTTATTAAGAGTTTGTAGAACAGTCAAAATTGCAGCTGTCCTCTTCATCTGACTACTATATCTTGTTCTATCATATGCTTTTAGTTTCATAAGCATATCTTTTGTTGTTACTTGAAGATGATGAGCAATGATACTATCCTTGGGGATCTTATTGGGAGGAGTGCGATCTCCAGGAGGTGTAAGCATATTCAGATGGATTCGATCCTCCCAGCCCAAGAAGGGCATGATACAGAACTGAAGAACATCTCCAGGTAAGCAGTCAAAATAGGTGGGAGCGCCGACACACGTGTGCAGGATCTTGTCTGAGAGGCTTGCCATTTTGATTACCTTAAAAAATGGTATTTAATTTTCAATTTTAATTTGTTTTTACTCTTTTTACTGCTGGCACTCGCAGTGTGTCGCGCAGCGATCCGTGCAGAGCGGGGGCATGTCATCCTCGGCCTCATGGTTAGACACGTCGTCCTCAGGATTGAGGATAGGGGTCCCCCAGTTTGTGTGAAACCCGCCACAGCTCTGGCAAACCCCCTCCACAAGATGAGGGCAGTTGTAGCAGAGAAGCTTGCCCTTGTAAGTATCAATCTCCTTCGGATAGAAGTGAGCCGAGAGGATCACAGTCTCTCCCCGCTCTAGACGCACCTTACACTCAAAGTGGCCAGGCGAGAGAAGATTGCTGAGGCGCGCCTGAATATCCGTCTTCTTGAAGAGGTCATGCCAGTAGATAGATCGGCCGCTGTCCGACTTCTCATGAGCATGAATGCCGAACTCCATGATATCCACATTCAGCTCGCGAGGGTGAACATGGAATCGGCACGCCTCCTCAATCTCTGTAAAGAGAGACTCCTTCTTCTCCATGACAGTGCGCATGATCTGAGAAAGAACAGCGGGGATCTTGTGCTCCATCTCAATCTTCTGCATCTGCTTATAGCGGTTGTAGGAGACATCGCCTAGCTTCTGAACATCAAGCTTGGAGAAGAGCGGCATTTTGTCTGGTTACTATTCAGTGTAGGCCCGATTGATTCAATTTTATCATTGTCTAATAGGATGATCATCTACAGAGGAAAAGAATTCTATCTGAAGAAGGAAGGTGATGACCTTGTTAGTTACACACATAACAACCAAGAATACAGTCGTCTAGACACAAAGACAGGTAAATCGAATAATTGGTATTCAACCGTTCTCTGTAATCGGATTATTGAGAAACTAAAAGGAAAGAAAAATGCCACCGTTTGCATGCTGGGAGGCGCAGGGGGTGCGATGTCCTACGAGCTTCTTACGTATTTACCAAATGTAAAGGTAACAACGGTTGATATTGACGCTGAATCTATAAAGGTTCTCAATGAAGTGATCTTAAAAAAATTCGGGCGGCGATCAGAGGGAGTTGCCGCCGATGCGAAGGCCTTTATTAATAGAGTGAAACCTGGGTCGTTTGACGTGATTGTTGTTGATATCTTTATAGAGCATATTGTTCCCCCTTTTGTTAAAACAAAAACCTTTACAAAGGCCTGTCTTCGTGCTCTAAAGCCAGGAGGCTCTTTGCTCACAAATATAATCTCAGATGCATCTGATAGTAGTTACGGTGATCTTTTGGTTTCTTTAGGGTTAGAGGTCTTTACTATAAAAGAGAGAGAAGAGGGTCCTGTTAATTTATTGTATGAAGCAACTGACGGCAGTGCTCGCACTTAGAATTGGCGATCATCCTATACAGGGTATGCCAAGGAGAGCCAATAAGGCGCCTCATATCGTAAAGAGAGAGGCCAATCATGTGTCCAAAGAGAAGAGGATTGATGCTCTGCATGAACTGACGAGGACTGACATTCTGCTTCGTGAGTTTGTTATAGGTGGCAGTTAAGAGGCGGATGTTTTTGTCATATGTGCTGCGCCTCTTCGGATCGCCCGTTAAGATGCGGGCAAAGTGGCGCGTGCGCGTAGCCGACCAGAAGAGATGGCAGTGCAGAGGCGAGCGGATCTTCTCGGGTGCTGGGTGAACCTTGGAAGAGCGGAACGACATGGCAGTGGCGAGGCGCTTGAGAAGAAAGGCCATCTTTGCGTTAGTCGGATACAAAAAATAAGTGAGTAAGTAAGTTCAATTTTATTCAAGCAAAGAGCTCTGTAAGACGCTTCTTGAGATCAGCCGCAGGAATCTTCTGGTCATCGCCATTCTCATACCAGACACTACGCCCCTTCTTATACGAGCGACGGTGCCATGTGCTCTCGTCATCAGAAGGAATGAACTCATCCCACACTCCATCGGCTCCAATATGGAGAATGAGAGGTGACTGAACCCCAATCGCAAGAATCTCCTCGAGGCTCAGACAGTCAGTCCTCTTTCCTGTATAGAAGCCTGGCTTCGCATGAGCCAAGAAGGAGTCGGCGGCGATCTTGGAGAAAGCGAAGCTCGGCTTTTCACTCTGGCCTCTGAAGAAGGACTCATAGTCCATGTTCAGATACTTCGCAGACTCCTCTCCTGTAGGATCATACTCGTCGCGGCAATTAGGACAGTCGCAAGAGACCCACAGGTAGCTGCTCCATCCTGTACCTGTTCCATGAGGGATATAACCAAGCTCTGCACGAAGGGTGGTGCGCTCAGCAAGAACCTCAGCAGCAGTGATAAGACGAGGGGCGGCCATCTTTGCGTTAGTCGAATACAAAAAATAAATGAGTGAGTTGTTTCAATTTTTTTTTATCTAGTGGCGGCTGAGCATGATATCCATCTTTTTGAGATCCTCCTCATCCGCCCAGCAGAGGCACGTGAGTCTGCCATTCTTAACGACCTTTCCGCACTCGTCGCAGCAAGAGGGCTTGAAGGTCACATTCAGATAGGCGTCGCTGCGAGTAACGACCCCCTCTGAGTTAACCTTCCAATCGTGCTCCAAGGAGTGAACCTCTGCCTCCCAGTCGCTATTACTAAGGTTCTGAGAGAGATGGCATCGGAACTCGTGGGTATTCACAACATCGCGCAAGAAGAAGGAGGCGTAGAGGCCAGTGGTCGTGAGCAAGGTGATCTTCTCATCCCACGGAAACGTCCAGATGGTGCCTGTTCCCTCATGGGCAGGAACCATCTTGATCACCTGCTGGATAGCGGCGAGAAGGTCAAAGGAAGACATTGTTGCTTTTGAACCGTGATGGCCAGATAAGAAAAGAGGGAGTTCAATTTTTATGTTTTATTTACGGTAACTCTTTATTGTTTACTTGCACTTGTAGCAGAGGTCCTTTCGGTCTGAAGAGCAGATCAGATCAAAGAAGTGGTCGCACTGGCAGCAGCGGCCTGTCCTCTCACGCCAGTAATCTGGTGTGCTAGGACCATAGAACTCCTCTTCGCAGTCAGCGCACAGAGCATCGTCGCCGCGGAAGCAGGGGAAGTGGCCATCCTCTGGCTTCTCACCGCAGTCTGTGCAGGGGCGCGGGCTCACGATAGAGTTGCGCCGCGGCGGGCTCGTATGCACGCGCAGAGGCTCTAGAGCTGCAGTTGTCTTAGAACTAGAGACGTGCTGCGGGCAGCGAGGGTCGTCGCGCTTATCGCAGAGGCGCTCCTCTGGCCGATACTCGTTCTCGCCGCTGCAGTGGTGCTCATACTGGCAGCCCGTGGTCTGGCAAGAGTCGCACCAGCAGATACGCTCACCGTCGCGGAACTCTGCAGTGCAGCCGCAGGCCTCACAGCTCTCTTCGTCGCGGTGAGGATAGGGCGCGCGGTTGTAGCACTCAATGCAGAGGTGGTCGAGCCCAAGATACGCCACTTCGTTGCACTCTGGCTCGCGGCAGAAGTAGATCTTCTTGTTCAGCGTGGTGGTCGTCAGCCAGACATGCTTGCGGAGCTCTACGTCGTAGTAGTTCCAGAAGATGATCGGGTTGAGCTCCATATTGCTTTATCTTTTAAAGAGTGCTTGTCTTTGAAAGGCTAAAGACAGCGACGGGCTTTAGCCACTTCAATTTTTATAACAAAAAAAAGAGTGTTTTGTCTTTTCTTTTTGTATTTGTTTTATGTTTTTGTCTTTTTTGTCTTTTTATTTAGAAGCGCCTCTTGCCCTGGAGAAGCACGCTGAAGTCGCGCTGGCCGTCCCTAGAGAGAGGGCGGGCGCCCTCCAGGATCTGCTGCCACTCTGGCTGGTTCGGATGCACGAACTCGCAGCAGCCATTGCGGTGCAGCTCGCAGCCAGCCAGCCACGCCACGCCCTTCTTGTTCACGCCGCCAGGCTCTGGAACGCCGAGCTGACCCTTGAAGTTGAAGTAGCGGCATGGGCGCATGACCGTGGCCTTGCGCATCTTGCCACTGCGGTCGCAGAGGATGCTCTTGGCCTTGGCGATCTCGCTAAGAGCGGCGCCGCGCGCCGCCGCCTCGTTGGCCTCGCGGCGCTTGGAGCCCTCCAGAAGATCGCGCATGCGGCGCTGGTCCGCGCTGAGCTTCTCGTTCTCCTCCTCGAGCTCGTCCATGTAGACGTCGCCCCAGGGGAGCTGGCCGTCCCACTTTGCGAGATCAGGAAAGAGATGGAAGGGGGCCTCTGAGACGATGTCCCAGCAACCGCACCCGCAGCGCCAGACGTTCTGCTCCATCGCGTATGCGGGGTCGCAGTTGCCAGGGCAGGCGCCGTTCTCTGAGTCGTAGATCCAGAAGCTCTTGCTCATCTTAGCCTTGTAGCTGTTCGAGTGAACGAGCGACATTTTGGAATCCTTTTAAAGTGTTATTGCTTTAGAAGGGTAATTATCAATGGGGTAATCGGCCCATTCAATTTTTTTGATAAATTGAATGGGGTGGTAAAATAAGCTATATTAACGCTTTTTGGAGGCTTCATTCAATTTAGCAAAAAAATTGAATGAGCGTTTTTGCTAGGCTATAATCATCCTTTCAAAGCAATAACACTCTGAAAGACTCCAAAATGAACGCCTCCCAGATGATCACCGTGCAGATGACCGTCGCTGAGCTTCTCATGCTCCAGAACCTTCTGGCCCGCGCCTCTGGCGCGCCCTTGCCCAGCACGCCCCAGAAGGCCGCCAAGGCCCCTCTGGAGGCGCCTGGCGCTCCCAAGAAGGAGAAGAAGGCCAAGAAGGAGAAGGACGCGGATGCCCCTAAGAAGGCGCCCAACGCCTGGATCGTCTTCACGCAGCAGGTGCGCGCCGCCCTCACGGCGGCGGGCATCAAGGCGGGCGTAGAGGTAACCCAGTTCTGCGGCATGCTCAAGGCCAAGAACGCGGACTACTCTGCGTGGACGCCTGAGCTTGTGCTTGCAGAGCACGGCAACTGGAAGAAGCCTGAGAAGAAGAGCGCATCGCCCTCTTCTCTGCCGGCTCTCGTGCCTCTTGCCGCGCCTCTTGCAGTGGCGGCAGTGGCAGTGGCAGTGGCCGAGCCCGCCAAGAAGGCCCGCAAGCCCCAGAGCGAGGAGACGAAGAAGGCGGCCGCCGAGAAGCGCGCGGCGACCAAGGCCAAGAAGGCCGCGGCCGCCGCGCCTCTGCCCGCCTCTCCTGTGGCGGCAGAGGAGATCGAGTTCTCGACCTGGACCTACAAGGGCACCCCCTACCTCAAGAATGAGAACAACGACGTTCTCTCAGAGGACTACGACTGGGTCGGCCGCTTCGACGAGAAGACGAACACGATCGACCGCTCTGCGGTGAAGCCTGACTACCTCGAGGAGGAGTAAGAAAACCAAAGAAAAAACCAAAAAAAAACACAAAACCACAAAAACAAAAGAAAAATTTTTTTTAACGGTTTACTTCTTAAGCGCGGCAACGACACGCACCTTGATTTTCTTCTTCTGACAGAACGGCATCTTACTCTGTAGCTCTACAAGTTCCTCGTCCGTGACAAAGCACTCATTGCACCAGGGAAGCTCTGTGTCGCCTTCATAGAAGTTGACGGCAGAGGTCTCAACGCCACATCCAGCACAGGTGTGCTTTGGCGCGGGCTTAACAGCTTGCTTAATGCGGATCGGCATTTTGGCTACCAGCCTTCTAGCCAAGGCCCTCTTCAAATTTTTACCATAATAAAATTGGCACGCCACCCTCTGGAAAGAGGAGTATGTCTCTCAAGAAAGAGAGCTGTCAGAACTGCTGGCTACCGCCATTGGACAATTCGGCCCTCTGTAGAAAATGCAGTGTATCTGAGTTACTCGATGATGGATGGATCCGCTACCACAAACCCTCTTCAGAAAGCTGTAGAAAGCTAAGAGCCCTAGCGCAGACATACAAAGGCGTTGTTGTTCCAGAGAGATGTATGCAGTGCTGCGCCTTTGTTGCTATGCAGAACGAGAACTGGCTCACAGCAGTAAAGGGGTATATTACAACGACGCCTCGCCTAGATACTATTATTCTTGAGAACCAGGCGTATAACAGAGAGGGATTATTAGAGGCTTTGTCTACACTGATGGCAAACTGCCAACCCCTCTCCTTAAAAATTTGCAATACACTCAAACTCTGTAATCCAGGTAACATGTATTGGATTTTAGAAGAACTCATTATTCGTCCTCAGTTCTATGGGGCTCTTCTTGATTCTCCACTGAGAATCCCACCGCATATGTCAGAGGACCTCTGGGAGACCTTTCCAGATGTAGAAGGATGGTGGTCTTTCTGGGAAAAAATCCCTGTTAAAGTGAAAAGGCGTATCTCATTCCGCTGCATGACCTTTAAAGAGGAACTCCTTGAAAAAACATGGCATCCTGATCGGGTGGCAAGATGGTGTTTTGATATTGAAGAGGTGAGTGACCTGGACTGCTTCAAGTCTTAGCTCCGCTCAACGCATCAACGTCCTAAAGTTGCTGACATCCACATTTACATGGAGGTTACGGAGCTCATTCAAGTCAAACCAGCCGCACTCGCTGATTTCCTCTTTCCTCTGTGGATTAAGAGTGACTTCCTCTGGCACCTCGTAGATAAAGTAGCCTCCACTGGCTAGCTTTCTATATCCCATAAACCTCGCATTGTCTGAAAGAACAATGCCTGTCTCCTCGCAGAGCTCGCGAAGAGCACAACTCTGAGCTGTATCTCCAGGCTCCATATGCCCCTTAGGAAACGACCACTTACCTGAGAGAGTCCCTTTCACAAGAGCTATCTTATTATCCTGTGAAATACAGATACATCCATACACCTTCATGTGTCTCGGCTTGTAGCAACTCCATGACTTCCAACGAGTGTTGTCATTACGTAGCATCTCAACGGTTAGCTTAGATTAGGGCGAGGGCGCCACTCAATTTTGGGCTAAGGCCCCTGTTTGAAAGTAGAGTATGGACTGGGTCGCCCCACACCTTACAGGCGGTTTAGGAAACCGTCTGTTTACCTACGCGGCCGCGGCAGCTGCAGCAAAAAAATGGGGGCGCCGCGTGGTTTTTTTTATGCCGCGGTGCGGTGAAACCTCTCACGGCCCCTTTGACTCTATCTTCAAGCTTCTTCCTACAGTTCCGATTATACAGAGTGCTGCAGAGTGGCACACTGTTCTAGAGGCAAAAGGAACTCTCTTTATTTATCAACCCTTTCCTGAAGTCACCCCATCCCCTCTTCCATGTATTATTCACGGATGGAGACAGACAGAAAAATACTTTGAAGACTGTCCTTTGCACCTCGACTTTGAAGGGGCTCTTGGATCCAGGGCTCCCAAGATCCGCCACACTATTCTTGAAAAGAGCTGGTTTATGCATGTGAGACTCGGTGACTACAAGATTCTTGCCCACCACCAAGTGGACCTCGTCCCCTATTACATCTTCTGTCTGAAACAAATACCCCCTGGTTCTACCGTCGTATTCTTTAGCGACGAACCTGAACTGTGTGTAGGCATGTTTAAAGAAATGGTTGAGAGTATGGGCCTCGCATTTCAGCTCTTTGACTCAAAGGATGAAGTGGAGAGCCTCTATGCAATGTCTCTTTGCAAAGGCGGAGCCATCGTGGCGAATAGCACATTCAGTTGGTGGGGCGCCTATTTCGCGAGACAGGGGGCGGCGCCAGCCTTCAAAGCCTACTATCCTTCCGTCTGGGGATCCGGCCTTCCACCGCCCACGGATGTGACGCCATCATGGGGAATCAGTGTCTGAAATTTTTTTTGGGCTTGAGTAAAATTGAAACAGAAGCGGCGACCTCAACCATCACACTCCAACGCAATGTCTACTCCCCTCTGGAATGGATTCGTGTATGAGCAGCACCAGGTTACTGGTGTTCGTTGGATGAAAGAAAGAGAAGCAGCCCCTTCTCATCGCGGAGGACTCCTCTGCGATGAGATGGGACTCGGTAAGACAATTCAGATGATCGGCCTTCTGAAGGAGACAGGACTCAAGTCCAATCTCTTCTTCGGCCCCTTGCCCGTTCTCGAGCAGTGGCGCGCGACGGCGACAAAGGCGGGGATCAATTGCTGGATTGCAACGGGTGGTGCCTGGAAACCTCCTTCTAAGGTCTCTCTGCGCGCGCCCAACCTCTACCTTGTCAACTATGAGGCCGCGATCAAGAATCCTGACCTGTTTGATAGGCCCTGGGACCGCATCATTTGCGACGAGGCTCACCGCATGGCGAACAAGGGTGCGAGCTGGACTCTGATCAAGGAGATTGAGTGCTCTATTCACTGGTTTCTGACTGCGACACCGATCGTTAACAAGACCAGTGACGTGAACGCCCTCTTCGAGATGTTGGGTCTCAACTACAACCCCTCTCTTCTTAGCATCTATGTGCTGGCGCGAAGCATGGAGAAGATGCGCCCCATCCTCCCTAACCTTCCGAAGAAGGAGATCCAGATGACGCACATCCTCGATTTTGATACGGAGGACGAGGCTGACTTCTATCGCGGTATCCAGGGAGATATCAAGAGGCGCTTCAGGGCTCTCGCAGATGAGGGAGGTGCAGGAGCTCTGGACAAGCTCAAGCTCATCATGCGTCTTCGCCAGATCAGCCTTCACCCGCAGATCTACATTGAGGGACGCAGAAAGGCGCTTGGTCCTACGCTCTATACGCGCCCTGACTGGATTGACCCGAGCACAAAGTTCCAGGGAATCCGCGATCTCGTCGAGAAGGACGGTGAGCCCAAGAAGTGGATCATCTTCTGCCACTTCCACAAGGAGATGGAGCTGCTCAAGGAGTTTCTCGGCTTCAGCGACAAGATCGATACTATTTGGCTCTATCACGGCGGCCTTTCGGCGGGTCAGAGGACGACTGTTCTTGAGCAGACCGCCAATCCGAACGGAGGCAAGCACGAGATTCTGCTCATCCAGCTCCAGTCTGGTGGCACGGGTCTGAATCTGCAGCACTTTCAGAGCATCGTCTTTTCGGGCCCCTGGTGGACTGCGGCTCTCATGGACCAGGCGATCGGTCGCGCAGTTCGCATCGGCCAGAAGGCTCAGGTGGTTGTGCATCACATGATTCTGAAGGAGGAGCAAGGGCTCAATATCGACCGGCTCATGAAGAACAAGGCAGAGGCGAAAGGTAAGTTGTGTATGGAGTTTCTGGAGGCGGCAGATCACACCGTCTAGAGCGTTTAACAGGGCCTATTATTTTTTTCTTTTCACTATAAAAAATGTATGTTAGTAAATCTAAGAAGAAGTGTAACAATAGGTATAGAAGAAAAAGAGATCGCTTACGTAATCTCAATAGGTGCCGAGAATGCACTGGTAAGGCGGAGGTAATTAATCCATATATGGCTTTACTGGATAGACTAGTGATGAACTCCTTTTTTTGTTGGAAATGTATTTAGAAGACAACCCGCTTAGCGCGCTTCGCCGCGCGATCAATTGCGTCTTTCTCGACCGCAGGGATCAGAGAACGCTCCCACGGATCAGTGCTATTATTCAGAAACTCAAGGAGATCGGCAAGATCGGGATCTGCAACATGCCATGGAGTGTTTTCCCACGTTGCCTTGGCCATCTTGGAGCGAGTGCGACTGGCCACTGTCTGCTGCTTCTCAGCAGCAGGATAGATATGCGCATGAGTGTGAGCCGAGATGTGTGTGCGACCGCAATCACAGCTGTGCGTGTTCACGTGAGTGTGGAAGTGAGTGTGCTGCATTTTGGACTTTGAACAAATCCTTGGACTGAAAGCCTTCAATTTTTGTCATATGACAATATAGAATGGAGCCTGTCAAGAAATTTCTTCTGGGAGGAGAGTCAAGTAATTATCTGACAGCCGCAATTATCACCTTTGTAGCCATTTTTGTTGGCTACGTCATGTGGACACAGGCGGGCACGATGCCTGTTTCCAACTTCCAGGTCCAAGAGGGCTTTGGCGGCGTGGCTGTCGGCTCTGGACTTCCTGACTGTCTGCGCACGAGCTCAGAGGCTGCCCAAGTGGCCGATTTCTTTCTTCAAAGAGAGACAGTCGTTGAAGAAGGAAAGGATGATCTCCGTGAGCTCTTTCTGCTGCTCAGCAAGCTAGCCTGTTTCAAGAAGGATCTGATGAGCACAGCGGGCCTCGTTGAAAGCACCCGGTATCAGGCCTATTCTACGGCCCATGACATAGAGCCGATCGCCGAGACGACATCCCGTTGCCTCGCGAAGACGATCCCTCCTCGTGACTTAGAGCTCGCCTTTGACAAGTGGGCCTCCCGAGGCGGCAAGCTGCTCCAGCGGCTGTGCACGGCCTATGGTGTGTCACCTACTGAAAATGAGAATCTAAAGAAGACGTTCTCTCAGTGCCTCGCTGATGTTAAGGATGTCGCTAGCAAGGTTTGCTTCGTCGGTGAGCCGCTGATTGCTGGAAAGAAGTTTGAGCGCGGAGCACAGAGCTATGAGCCCAGTGGTCTAGCCGATCTGGGGGCTTACAAGGGGTATTATTAAAAAAGGCGCTTGCTCGGTCCAAGAGACACCTCCTTGCGTAGAAGCTCTAGGGAGGCCTCCAGCTCCTTTTTTCTTAGTTCTGTCTCTTTTGTGAGTGTCTTCTGCTCCTTTAACGCCTGGAGTTCATAAGATAAACTATAATACTCACACTCCTTCTCCTTCGGCTTTGCAGCTGTCTGGATATTCTGAAAAAGTGTATCTAAAATGGCCTTCTTTTTCTCATAATAAATGTGGGCCCCTGATCCTGGCTTATTCGCCTTGAGTCCATCTGCAATCTCTTTTACAATGAGAGCGATATCTTCCATTTCCTTGATAATAAGAAAAGGTTTTTCTTTATATCAATAATACGCTTACTAAGGCTTGATCAGCATCGCGAAGATCATCAGGCCAATGATCTGCCAGAAAGACTTGGCAGGCTTCGCGATCGTGAAGAGCTCAACGATCACGCCGTTCCACAGAAGCTTACCCACAAAGCCGAGGATCACGAATGCAATAAGAAACGCAAAGAAGACGGAGAGGAACTCAACATAGGCGTCGCGCTTCTTGTCTGAGTCCTTGCCGTTTGTCGCACTCTCAATCGCGGCACCAACGAAAGACTGGATTAACATTCTAGTAGGGGGTTACTTTTTCCGGGAGTAGCGGCGATTGCGACGATGCTTTCTTGTTTTTTGTTTATGATTTCTTTTCCCCCCAATCATCTTTGAATCTCTGCATGAAACACTTTTAAAAAAAAATCCGAGCATTTGTTTATTGTTTGGGTCTCCAGTCTGATATCGTTTTGATTCAATACCATTATTTAAAAAATCTGCTGACCAAACATAATAAGAAGAAGTTGCACTGCCACCCAGACCACTATTTTTAAATTCTTTTTCAGGTGCAGTTTTCAACATTCCAAGATACTCATCTTCTGGTGGTGTTTTCATGCCAGCCCTTTTTAGATAGTCAAAAGAGCTTTTATAGCATACTCCTATTGTCAAAAATTCCCATGGAATTTCTTCTTCACTCATTATAATATTAAGAGATATTTTTACTGCTCAAAAAGAAGCTTCTCATTCACCTTGGACTCGCGGTGCTCATTGATATACTTGAGCGCATCTGCCGCGGCCACCTCAGACTTCAGGTGAGTAGAAAGAAGAGCCATGAGATTCTTCGGGGTCAGGCCCTCCTTGGATGAAGAGCGCTTATAGAGGATACGACCACCACTCTCCTTGAGATCAAGAGCACCAATATTGTGCTTCTTCATAATCCGGAGGATCACCTCGTCCATGGCCTTCATCCGCTTCTTCTTCTCGCGAACCTGCTCGCTGAGGCCCGCAACCTCCTTACTAAGCTCACGCCAGCCCTTGATGGTCTGGGAAAGCTGCTGGAGCTCCTGCTGATCCGTCATGGAGACCACAGTTGGAGCATCACGCTCCGTCGATGCACTGGATACAACTGAGTTCGCGGTTACGGGGATTTGGCGCTGGACGTTCATTCTACTTACTTACTGTGTCAACGCTTAAGGCCTTAGCTTTACTTCTTGTTGAATAAGGGTGGAAATTCATATAGGGCCATGTAGTTCCATCAGAGGCTTTAAAGTATTTTGAAACTGCAAAGCCATGCTTCGTATACCACTGGGCCACGTGCGGGCTCTGAGCAGGAACCAAATACAAGTTCTTCTTTACCGAGCGGCAATGATCAAGAATCGCTGTCAGAAGCCTCGTCCCCAGCTTGAATCTCTGAAACATAGGATGAATAGAGAGATACTTTAGCATTCGTGAAGAGCCCCAAATTAGAGCAAAGCCGATCAAGTCGCCCTGAGAAGTAAAGATACCAATGGATTCAGTCTTAGACCTGAGGCGCCATGATAAGTTAAACTCAGGATACTCTTGAGAATCAAATGTTTCCTCAAAAATATCCTTTGCAGACCTGTAATGAAGGCAAGTGAGCGGCTTGATTGCGAAGAGCATGGCTACATACTAGTAGCAGCGATTTCATTTCAATTTTACTTGGTGTTCCGTTCAAGAGCCTTTGCATTCCAGTAAATACTCTTAAGAACCTTGTTATCCCTCGGAGGAAGAGGGTTAGGGGCGCCTGGTATAGCCCTTGCAGTGTAAAAGTAGTTATTCGTATACTGGGTTAGTAGAGCTGATGCGTAGAAAGGATAGGGAAGATCATAGAGGAATCCAGCAGCATCAATATCGCATAGAAAGGTCTCATAGACTATTTTCTGTTCGTAGTGCTCTACCTTGCTAAACCTCCCTCTATAATGGCGGAGGATATGGTAAATCGCCGCATTATTAATATCATTAATCCTTCTGGAAGGTCCTAGGGGAAGAATAATTATAACGCGAAAGCAGGGCATTCTGATTATTATTGGGAAAAGGATAGGGGTCAAATTTACATCCAATAAATAGATGCTTGCCGCCTTCCTACTCGGCCTATTTGTGGCGGAAGGATATCAAGGAGCAGGTGTTCAGCTCTTCAAACAGAACGAGGTTCTTCTTGTTCAAGGATTTCGCTCTGGAAAATGGGGGTTTCCGAAAGGGCACAGAGAGCTCTCTGATCTTGACTGGAAGTCTGTGGCACTCCGCGAAGTGAAAGAGGAAACAGGATATGTTTATGGGATTGACTATGCTCTCTGTGATGATCAGGTGGCTCGGTGGGGATCGCGCCTTTATTGGAGAGGGGGCATGTTAACAGACAGGGGCCCTACCCATAATGTGACGGAACATAGGGGTGTTCAATGGTTTCCTAAGGAGAAGATGGAAGGTCTGAGGGTAACAAAGGATGTTGAAGAATGGATGCACTTTGATTATACAGTGTGTGCGGTTGAAAAAATTGGTGCGGTTGGCGTCCAGTAACAAAGGGTATGGAGGACGGTAAATTCTTCTTGGAGACTGTATGGTATATGGTCGCCGAGAGAGTTATTGAACGCGCTATCGAGGTCTATGGTCTCGATGAAGGACGAGCGGCTGCTCTGCGAGAGGTCTTTCTAAAGGGGAATTTGTATCGTGTTGAACTGAGTTAGTTACGGTGAAGTGGCAGGACATTCATGTCACCACTTTCTTCTAAGTGGCAGGACATTCATGTCGCCACTTTCTTCTAAGTGGCAGGACATTCATGTCGCCACTTAACCAAAGAACAGCTTCACTCTATCCCTCACCGCCCCTCTGCAAATGTAGCATTGCGAGATCTGTTTTTTAACGCATGTCGCGCAATACGTATGCCCGCACGGATTGAGCCCAAACAGGATCTTCTCTGTGCAGCAGATGGAGCACAGCGGCTCAACCATAATATCATCCACAGTATTTCTGATAGCAACAGTATCTTTAAGAAAAAGGAATTTGCGATACGCTTCTATGAGAGAAACATAGATAGTCTCAATTTCATTATCATAAAATACCTTTTCAAGATATGCCTCGGTCGCTTCCGCAAGAGGCTGGAATGCTTCATTGTCTTTGAGCTCAGTCAGAACTACAATCTTCTTTTGAGCCCTATCAAATACATCAAGACGCATCTGTAGCATTGTGTCGAGTCTGATGATCTCCTCACCCGCCTCCTTGTATTCATTCATTAACCATTGACTTTGCGCCTGGAATCCCTTAAGACTAGGCTCAAATTTCTTCAGACCCTCTTCAATAACAGGAGTAAGATCAACACCTGAACCGTCCATTGCGATGCCACGTAGAGTATGGTGGGTGGGCTGGAAGTTGCCCCGTGAGAATCTGCGAAGAAGAGCTTCAGCAGGTCCAAGAGTCGGATGCTTGACCAAGGGCTTCGCGGCAAATTCTAAGAGGTCATTCACCTTTGTTAAGAGAAACTCGCGGAGTCGACGCTTCCACTGGATCTGAACAGGAGGAATCTTCTCCTTTATTTCATGAATATGGCGGCTTACCACATTGTTCATAGCAGTTGTAAACGGTGTTGAATCATTTGACTCAAAGGATATGGGCCGTTCATTCTCAGCATCTTGCCAATTTGCAGGCGCAAACGGCCCTGCGAAATCACTGCTTTCAGATTCCATCTAGTTGAGAGGCTCTTTTGAAGAGGGTGGGTTAGACCGCGGTAGAGTTAACAACCTCTCGTATTACAGACAAGCGACCAGTCATAGGTGCCAACTCGGGCTCTCTCGGATCAGGAAATACCGTTACGACGGTATCCTCTTCATTCTCCTTGCTAACAGAGTCAAACTGAAGATCACCGCCCTTTTGTCTTAATAAACGGACCCTCTTCATATATCTGTTCTTTCTCAAGGCCTTGCGAGTCTTCTTTGCAAAGCGTGTAAAACGTCTGGACCGTGATAAACGCTTCACCATTTAATGTAAAGATAGAAAAGAATGAGCTCCGATGATATCCATTTCTTCTTCATGATGCGCGAGCAGATTAAGCTCTTCCACTGGCAAACGAAGGTCTACAGCCGTCACAAGGCGACGGATGATGTCATAAAGGCCCTGGATGAGAGCATTGATAAATATGTGGAAGTCTACATGGGTAAGTATGGTCGTCCGAAGATGATCTCCCGGAATAACACGATTCGTATACAGAATCTCTCAGAGAGCTCTATTGTTCGCTTTATCAAGAGCTGTATCCAACATTTGATCAAGGAGTTACCGAAGGGCCTCAAGCCTACAGATACAGACCTCGTGAATCTGCGCGATGAGATGCTGGGTGAACTCAACCAGCTCCTCTACTTATTTACTCTTCGCGGATAAGAATTTGAGGTGATCACCTTCCTCCAAGCCGAGAGCCTTTGCATCGCCAGCATTGAATTCAATTGCATGCTGCGCATTGTAGGTCGATGTAATGTCCTCACAGACCTCTCCTGTTCTACATGGTTGTGCACCTCTTATAATACTGACAATTCTGAGAGATCCGTCCAGCCAGACAATATCTAGAGCAAATCGCATATTCATCATCCACATACTCCGACGCTTGGCCTTATCCGTAAAAAGAAAGAACATCCCTTGAAGATGGGGTTGTTTGTCTCTGAACATGAGTCCTTGTCGCCGAGTTTCCTCGGTTTGAACAAGCTCTGCTTTGAAGAATCGGCCTTGGCCTTTGTTAACACGAAAAGAGAGTAGGTCGCCCTCTTTCATCTAATTATATTATAGAATGAGTTGCGATCTAAGTGGATTTACGCAGCTAGACTTTTCCCAGAGTCAGACTTTTAAAACGGCTGTGAATACCTTTAACCGTATCCAGGCATTTGACAGTAATGTGAGCACACTAAAGCATATTGGTGCTATAAATCAGTATTATTACAATTTTAAAGATTATACTGAAAAAAATAATTATATACAGGGTCAATTACTCTTAAGACAGAGTTATCCTACTCAAAGCACTATTTGGACCTCTGTCCAACGGAACTGACACTCTTGAAGAGGTTGGAGAAGTAGGCGGCAAGAGTGATATCTACTGCTATGAAATATGTCTCTGGTGTAAAGGTGAGAATCTCCTCTTTACACGGTAGGCTTTTGGGGTTTCCTGCTCCTGCCGACGACTGTTCCTCGGAACTTGGAGAGAGTGGCTGCGAGCTGCTCTTCCCAGTTGGGGAGGAGACTGAGTTTTCCCTCGACGGACTTGGTTCCAAGAAGGATGGCCTTCGGATCTGCATTGATATCGAAGTAGTAGACATTTCGTTCTTTGTCTGACCAGTAGGGGACTCCATCGATCACTTCGCGCTGCATACTAGGGCTTAATGAGGGGGGCTGGTCAATTTTATTACTCAGCATTCCCTCTCAGAAGTCGGCATTCCCAATGATGACTTCTTTAGAAGTCGGCATTCCCAATGATGACTTCTTTAGAAGTCAGCATTCATTTTGAACGCCATATCCTCCTTCTTCTTACCCGATGCCGCCTTGGCATACGTGCTCACGCGCTTCTCAAAGAAGTTGTCCTTATTCTCCAATGAAATGCGCTCCATGAAGCCAAACGGATTCGTCGAGCACCAAATCTTCGGGTAGCCCAACATCAAGCAGAGGCGATCAGCCACGAACTCAATATACTGCGCCATCAGCTTTGCATTCATACCGATCAGCTCGCAAGGAAGAGACTTCGTGATGAACTTCTTTTCTATTTTTACAGCCTCACGGATTAGCGTGTGGACCTTCTGCTTCGGCAGACGATTCACAACCTTGCTATACAAGAGGCAGGCAAACTCCATGTGGAGACCCTCATCGCGCGCAATGAACTCATTGCTTGTCGTCAGACCAGGGAGGAGACCGCGCTCCTTCATCCAGAAGATAGCACAGAAGGCACCACTGAAGAAGATGCCCTCGACCGCGGCAAACCCAATAAGACGCGTGGCAAAGTCGGCATCCTTGGAATCAATCCAGCTGAGAGCCCACTCGGCCTTCTTCTGAATGCAGGGAATCGTCTGGGCGGCGTGGAGAATCTTATGCTTCTCCTCCTTGTCCGTGACGTAGTAGTCAATGAGCAAACTGTATGTTTCTGAGTGGACAGCCTCCATGTAGGTCTGGTTGGCATAGAAGTAGCGGGCCTCGGGCCACATCACCTCCCTGGAGAAGCGGGTTGCGAGATTTTCCATTACAATTCCATCGCTGGCTGCAAAGAAGCCAAGGATATTCTTGATAAAATCCTGCTCGGCAGAGTTTAGCTTCTCCCAGTCCTTCATGTCCTTGCTCAGATCAATCTCCTCGGCGAGCCAGATCACTGACTGCTGCTGCTTGCAGCGCTGCCAGAGATCGGCATGTCTAATCGGAAAGAGAACAAGGCGCTCTTCTGCGTCTGAGAGGAGCGGTTCAGGCTTTTGCTCGAGCTTTTGCTCGAGCTTTGGCTCAGAAGCAAGCTCAAGAAGAGGCGGCTCCTCGTGCAACGAACTCTTGCGAGAGGGGCGGTGGGTAGGGGACCGGACGGCAGGGGCACTCGTGTTTACTTCAGGGATGGTAGTAATCTCCATCTCGGCAGAAAACGTCGTAATTTTAGAAGAGAAAGGAGTTGTCATCTGGCGCTAAAAGGAAACTTTGTGGCCAGGCTGATCAAATTTATTGCTTGCGCTTTGTCTTTCCCTTTTTGTTATGTTTCTTACCAGTGCGTTTCCTGGTTCCTCCTCTTCTCCTTAAACAACCACATGTTAACCATGTGCACCAACTAGGACACGTTTCTTGAGGTGGCGGAATTTTTTCAAAAGTAGGTTGTCCACTAGGAGGAAGTCGTGCCAACATCTCGTTAACTCGTAAAATTACATTACTTGGTTTAAGATTACCTGTGGAGTATGCATAAGCAAATAAATTCTTATGATTGTCATCCCATGTGGGATTATATGTTGTATAGTTATTCCCAAAATCTGTATAAACAGCCCAAGGATAATATAAAAAATGTGGCATCAACTCTGTTCCCTTTGTTTTATTTCTTTGAAAAAGAAGCATTGTATAATCAAATAGATTAATATCATTTATAATAAAAAGACTACGTATAAAAGCTTGTAAAGTCGGATCACGTATCCTTGTTCCTAAATCAACAAGAAAAATAGCCATATCACAAGAAGTTGGTCGATAATTTGTTTGTGTTTTTTTATTTATAGTTTTTAGATTATCAATATAGTTTCCATAAGAGTTACCTTCAAAAAAAATAGAGCTTCTTCCAAAATCAATTAGTTTTACGTTTCCATCTTCATCAAGCATAATATTTCCAGTGTGTAAATCATTATGGCAAAAAGAAAATTTTTCAAGATTATGTAATATAGTTGCTACTTTAGATATAATATCAAGAACAGACTGATAACCAGTAGTAGATCTAGGTATACTTAAATATTCTTCAATATTATAAGGAATAACTTCCATTTTAATAAATAATGCAGTTTCTGAAGATGCTGCTGGTGCCCCAGAAGCCGCTAAAGAAGAGGCGCTGCTAGCTAGTGTGCTGCTTCTCGCATTACGTCTTATTGCCTCATTTTTAAATATTTCAGTTGGAACACAAATATTTTTTCCAACATTAACATTAGTTGAGAGAACAATAGGAATAAATAATTCAAAAAAAAAATCAACAATAGGAGATCTTTCTTTTAGATCAATAATAATTTTTTTGTATATTTGATTCTTTTCATTTCTATACATTATACCAAATCGACTTTTATCTTTATTTTTCGGTAACTGAAGGATATTTTTAATAGCGCCCCTCACAAGTAAACGTTGATCATCTTCAATAATTTTAAGAGTAGGAAGTTGTACTGCATAATCATATAAAATTTGAGTTGTTTCACCTTGTAAAGCCCTTATAATTTCTCTTATATTGCTTTTATCTCTGTTTAGAACTTTCATAAACTTATTCTCAACCGTCTCCATTTATTAGTAGTAATAAAATATTTTACAGGGCACTCTTTAAAGTTACGACATTACAGTAATGAGCCTTAAAATTAACAGCTCGCACATGCCTCGATAAAGTATCATGGAAAATAAGGGCAAGCGTTGGACAGATGAAGAGATCATTCAGCTCTTGACTTCCATCAGAAAGAAGAAGACACATGAGGAGCTGGCCGTTGCCCATGGTCGCTCTAAGAACTCTATCTTTCAGAAGCTCAAGGCGCTGGCCATTGATTATTACGAGGGTGAAGGCAAAACGGTGGAGGAAATCCAGCGTTTCACCGGGCTCTCAAAAGAGGTGATTGAGCAGGCCATCTTGGAATCTAGCGCCCCAAAGATCTACGCATATTACCGGGCATCAACAGGCAACTCAGGTATAAGTCATTCTTGGGAGGAGTTCTCATCGATGATCAAGGGTCTCAAGCAGATCACACATCGATCCTTCTCAAGTGAAGAGGAAGCTGCCGCGTGGATTGAGTCAAAGAAGGCGGAGGTGCCAGTGGCCTCAGCCACTGTAGCTGACGCCAGAGTGGCTGACGCCACCCTGGCTAAAGCGCCTGTGCCAACCCCTTTCCGTATCAGCTCTCTCTCAGAAAAGCAGCGGCTAGCCTTTGATGCTGTGCAAGAGGGTCAGAACGTCTTTCTGACAGGGCCTGGTGGCACAGGAAAGACATTTCTGATCGGCCTCATCAAGGAGTCTCTACCAAATGTGGCCCTAACAGCCATGACCGGTTGCGCAGCGCTCCTTCTCGGCCAGGGCGCAAAGACCATCCATTCATGGGCAGGAATTGGCCTCGGCACTGGGGGATTTGAGCAAATGATCGGCCGAATCCGCATGATGAAGAAGGCGGCTGTAGCATGGAAGAATACGCGGACCCTCATCATTGATGAGATCAGCATGATGACTCCCGATATTCTGGAGCTTCTGGACAAGGTTGGAAAGCGTCTTCGCAACTCGTCCAGGCCGTTTGGAGGACTCCAGGTTGTCTTTGTCGGGGACTTCTTCCAGCTCCCTCCTGTTGCAAAGGGTGTGGAGACGGCCTTCGCATTTCAGAGTCCTATCTGGAATGCCACAATTGAAAAGACAGTTGCACTAGACCGAATCTTCAGACAGGAGGATTCGGCCTTCCAGGAGATTCTGGACGAGGCACGCGTTGGAGAGATATCGGCAAAGAGCTTTACTACTCTGAAGTCGCGGTGTAACTTAGACTATAGTGGCGAGCTCATCAAGCCGACAATCTTGCTAGCCAGAAAGGCGGATGTTGAACTCATTAACAAGGGAAGCCTTGATGCTCTCCCTGGAGAGGTGCGCCTTTACAGCGCGAAGACAAAGAATGGAAAGCATCCTCCCTCTGAGGTAAAAAAGATTGTGGAAAAAATGGATGCGAATAGCCCCTATGTGCCTGAACTTGTTCTCAAGAAGGGAGCACAGGTTATGCTCATCAAAAATGTGGACCCAGAGAATGGTCTCGTTAATGGCTCTCGCGGCATTGTGACGGACTTTACACCACAGGGAAAGCCAGTTGTTCATTTCAAGGTCGGCACTGAGATCACGGTTGACTATGAGATCTGGGCATCCGACCACGAGTCCCCAGTTGAGAGGATTCAGATTCCTCTGTGCCTCGCGTATGCGCTCACTATTCACAAGTCGCAGGGAGCCACTTTGGATTGCGCTCTTATCGATGTGGGCCCAAAGATCTTCGAGTATGGCCAGGCATATGTGGCGCTGTCGCGGGTAAAGAGCCTGGAGGGTCTCTATATTAGCTCAGTCTCTGCTGAAGCGTTCCGTGCACATCCTACGGTTAAGAGCTTCTATTCAGGCACCTACATACCTCTTGTAAAGGAAGCTCCTCCTATGCTCCCTGAGCTGAATACGGAAAGCTACGCCTTTGATGAAGAGGCTGTTGTTCTGAGAAAGCAGCCCTCGATTAATACGTTCTTTACTGGTCTTGGTCGCAAGGCTTAATTACTTAAATGCGCTCGGTAAAGAAGCCATAAACGCAAAGATGCTCATCGGCGCATCTGTTTTCAGTTGAAAGATACCCGCCTCCGTTTTATTCAGAGTCAGAGTGCGAGTCTCCATATCAAGACGCTTTTCCTTGGCACACAAGTCAAGGAAAAGCTTCATAAAATCACCATAAAGAATTGTATCTTCTTTGTGGCCAAGCGTGAGCAGCCACTTTTTTGTTGCCGCCTTTGGCTTTAAAATAAACTCCTCAATGCTTGGAGTTTGTGTGCGCAGCTTCTTGAAAATGCGGCGAAATCCTGTGTCGGCTTCCTTGGCCGCCTCCTCAATTCCTCTTGCTGCTTCCCGTATTTCCATGCATATATCCTCGGAGGAGCAGTTTTCGAGTTGATCAAAATCAAGCTCCATACTCACTTGATTCTGGGTATTATGTCAAATTTATGCCCAAAGGGCTTCAGGCTAAGGCAGCGGCCGACGCTTTTATCCCGAAGGGTGTCAGGCCAAAGCAGCAGCTGACGCCTTTAGCCCGAAGGGCGTCATGCTAAGGCAGCGGCCGACGCTGCTAGGCTTTGGCCTCAGGCCAAAGCAGCAGCTGACGCCGCTATGCTAAGGCAGCGGCTAATGCACTGATCGGGTGGTGAACCTCAATCCATGCAAAGGCCGGCACCTCATCCTGACACTTCATTGATACAATCCAATGAGGCGGAACGATTAGCATGTGACCAGGCCGTAAAACAATGTCCATATACTGCACTTCAGACAAGAGAGGGCACTGACTCGGCGACAGCTCCGTAAGAAACAGCCCTTCCCACCCTTTCGGTAAAAACTTCGTGGACGCCGACATGAAAATGGAGCATGTAAATGTGCCGTTAGTAGGAAAAAGGAGTGTGTGTGCGGCAATTGTCTGCCTCATTCCTGCTGAGCTCAGATACGCCTCGGTGCTCAGTGACATGAGGCTGCCATAGATATATTCCTCCTTAATTCTCTGAAACCAAACATGCTCCGCCCAGATCTGAAGACCGAGCTGATTTGCGAGGCTGCGACGAAGGTCGGGAGGTAACACACTTAGACTCTGCCCCTTCGGCGATTCCAGATAGCTTCCTAGGGTAACCCCTGCCCCCACAGGAAGAGTCTGGATTCTAGGGGTTGTTTTCAGAATATCAAGGGTCAGAACTTTCGGTTGACCAAGACCTCGTATCACAACAGGGCTGTTTTCACTCAAAGGATCTGAAAGAGAGTCAAGTTTGTCTCCCTCAATCTGTAAAATAGTAAATTCTGTAGAGACTTGTTTATAAAAGAAAACAAGAAGTAAAAAGGCTATGAGAAAAAACAGTATGATCTCAATCATCTTATCTTACGAGTCTTTCTGGAGTTCTGATTTGTGCGCAGAAGGCTCGTGAACAGGTTCGGCATGAAGTTGTGCTGCTTGATGTTCTTGATTTCCTTCTTGGTCAGCTGCTTCTTGTTCTTCACTGCCTTTCCGTTCTTCCTCGTGATGACCTCCTTCACCCCCTTTCCGTTCTTGATCACCACTCTCTTTATCTTTTCCTCCTTCCCCTGCGGCCCCATTACGAAGTGTTCCTGCACTGAGTTGTAGCTGAACATTCTTCTTAGTGCGGCGAGTTTTTGCCTTGAGGTAAGTCTTAATAGGGGTTATAGAGCGGCGGCCCGTAACACGGCGCGTCTTTACATTACTGTGTCTCTTAAATAAATACAGAATGGCATTGAGTTTGGTCGTATTGATCTCTTCATCTGACTCACTCGGTGTCGGAAAGAGTGAATAGGGCGCGTAAGCAGTACCTAGCCACCGCTCCAACGTCGGGCTCATGTCCTCATCGAGGATCTTGGAGATTGCATCCTGTTCCTCTTCTGTTACCACATCATCCAGTTGTTTGACAAGGCCTCTAAAATAGGCATCAAGCTCTGGAAGATTCGGAATATTTGCCATATGCTCAGGGTCCGTCCATGTATTAAGATAAGGCTCAAACCCTTTCGGTGCATGGGTAAGTAAAAGGTCTAGGTGCGAGTCCCAGAGCTCTTCATTGTCTGTTGATAAGCGGTGAACACAGAAGCGTCTGAAACTCCAGATTAGAAGTTGTGTTAGCACTGCATTCCATGCGTTTTTTGGCTTTTGCTGAAAAGGGCTGTCCATCTAAGAATGCGCCACTTGTAATCTATAAGGAGCAGCCGCATGTTCCACTTTTCAAAAAAATCTATTCGGGTCAACGATGAGCAGTCCGCCGCCATTCTCAGACCACCAGGCGTTCATCAGCGAATTCTCGCCTCGGCCGGCTCTGGAAAGACAACCACCTTGACGGCGCGTATTGCCCAACTTATAGAGGGGTTCGGAGTCCCTGCCGACCGTATTGTCCTCATGACCTTTTCCAGAAACGCGGCGAATCAGATGAAGGCGCGGATTGAGGCTCTGATCGGACCCACTCGCATCTGGGCAGGCACCTTCCACGGACTTTCTAGAGAACTTCTTCAACAATTCAGCCCAGAATCTCTCAAGACTCTCTATTTCGTCGACGAATTAATCGGAATGGGAGAGGAATGGCTCAAGACGCAAAAAGGTCGTGCATGGGTTGGAAAGCTCAGATATGTGGTGGTCGATGAGTTCCAAGACATCAATGAGGCTCAGTGGCGGATGATTGAGCGCCTTCTTCATCCTGGGGCCAGCCTGATTATTGTCGGTGATGACTGCCAGAATATCTATACATGGCGCGGGAGCCATGTGAAGTATATTTTGGAACTGCACACAAAGATCCGAGGACTCGTGGACGACCAGCTTCGGAGAAACTACAGATCACGAGAGTCAATTATTCGCGTCGCGAATACGGTGATGGCGCGTATTCCTACCCTGGAAGGAAAGGGGTCTATGTTGGCAGAGAAAAAGGGTGGGGAGAAGCCCCATGTTCGCTTTTTCTATCGGCTATGTGATGAGACGGACTGGATCATCAAGACGATTCAGGAGTGTATTAAGAAAGAGGGGGTAACAATCGCCGTCCTTGCCAGAACAAACTCGGATCTGTATCGCATTGAAGAGGAGATGATACAGAATGGCCTGAAATGTCGGCTGCGCGATATTGGCATTGATGAAGTGACGGGCGAAGGGGCCGTGATTGATCTTGTGACTTTGCATGCGAGCAAGGGGCTTGAATGGGACATTGTCTTTCTGATCAATTGCAATGATGATGTCTTTCCTTCCTCCAAGAAGCCTCATAACATAGTATGTGAACGGCGCCTGTTCTATGTGGGCGTTACAAGGGCGAGAGAAGTGCTCCATTTCAGCTATACGCGCGATGAGCGTGCTCTATCTAGGTTTGTCCGCGAAATCCCTAACCAGCTTATGACTTATCACGGACTGGCGCGATTTTGTCTATCTGATTTGGAAATCACGGAAGGAAAGAAGAGGCTGCGTGACCTGATTGCTGGTTTGGACGGTGACGCGTTGGCCGAGCTCCGAAAAGATGGTATCTTGAACTGGCTTTCAAAAGACTGTCTACAGATTGACTCCGTCTTCAGACCAGGCGAGGTGTGGACCACACCCTCCTGGGCCACAGGAGAACATCTCGGAGATTTCCACCGATTTCTACGAATCTGGGTTCTCAGACAAACCGCCTTAATCGCGAACATCCCTTTTCGTGAAACGGTGGTTGAAAAGATGCTGTTTACGCTCCGCATCTTTTCTGAAGATAGAGAGTTCTGGCAGAGCTGGTCCAATGAACTGCGTGACTGTATTCTTGAGTTTTTTGATGGAGAAGAGGCGCGGGCGACACCTCCCTCCATTGATTACACGATGATTGATCAGTGGGCCAAGAAGAGGGGTCTTCCTTGGGAGCCGCGCGATCTTATCCGTGCCACCAGTATCGTGGCCAAGATCCGTGGACAGCTCCGCCCTTTGCGATTTGATTCCTATAGTTTAGAGGAATTTCGCATTGCGCCTGCCCGCTATGTCGTGCCCACGGAATGGAGAGCCGATGTTCTAAGAAGTTGGCGCCGTTTATCTGACCCTGAAAAGTCGTGGAAAGAATGCCTCGTGGATATGTGGAAGATGGGTGCCATGTCTCTTGTTGCAGAGGGGCGAAATGCGGCCATGTATCGTGCCACTGCCATGAGTGACAAGTTGGCCGATGATGATCTGCACGAGTATCTAGAGTGTCTGGATGCGCGTCTCACTGAGTGGCTCTCGAAGAGGCAGATTGTGGGAATGAGTGAGCAGGTTAGCTACGAAGACCAGTTTAATGAGACGATTGATCTCCATACGGTTACAAAGAGCGAGGGGGCTTTCTGGAAGATAGGGGAAAAGGCAGAGACAGGAGACTATGTCTTTCTTGCCATGACGAGCTGGTTTTCTGGATTGAAGAACTCCTCCGTAGGTATTTTCTTACCTCTGGAGGGTCGTTTGTTTACTTTGTCGTTGCCTGTCGACTGGGAAATTAAGGCGAAGCACCTACTAATAAAGGCTTCTGCTGCTTCGTAGGAAAGGACTGCTTGTATTTGTCCTGCTTCGTCGCATTCCAGAAGAGGCTGGACGAGCGAGACAGATTGATCTTGTCCTCAGCCTCTCTGCAAGGATAAGGACCTGAACGGAGGAGGGCCTGAGGCATGGCAAGCTCCGAGACGAAGCGGCTGTCGGCAGGCTGCTTTCTGTTCGGAACTAAGAGACGTGAATTAAACATATCTCCTGAAGGGGAAGGCTCATACTGGTCGGCCTCGCAAACGCCGAGGTGTCTGTCTAGGCGGCGGAGTCTGGACTCGTTGTCAATGGCCGCCTGGTAGAGGGTAGGAGGATAGTGCTCTCCGCCGACGGGCAAAACGGCCGAGGGATTTACAGCGGGTGCAGGCTGATTCTCTCCTGATGTCGTATATTCAAGACAGACCTTGACCCAAGGGCGAGGATCCATAGGAAGAGGAACACTTGTTTCAGGGAGGGTGTGTCGGAGTATCATTGTTGGATCCCAGTGATACTGTAAGCAAACAGGGGGGTAAAAGGGTCTAGGACCCTGGTCCTGGACAGGAAGTGTTTGAACAGGTGTGCCCTTTTCTCTGGGAAAATTGCGTGGGGGAACGGCCTCCATTACTACCGTCTATACTTATTTTTAAGGAAGCTCTCCGAGCTTCCTTAAAAATAAGGTATGACGGGTTATTAGTCGTTTGGGCTAAATTAAGAAGCCTACCGGCTTCTTAATTTAACCACGACGTTATCATTTATGTTTAAATAATTGAGGAGCGGAAATTAAGCCACAATACAACAGACAGAACACTACCCACAATAAAGCCATTGCCTGCACTCATGAGTGACTTATCCACTAGGTAGTAGAAGGCTACAGGCATGATTACATACGAAAGTAGAACGTAAAAGAGCATGACGCCTACAAACGACTGAAAACCCTTCATTTATATACCAGGAACATAGATAATATTTGATCCAGGCTTCACAAATGTTATCTGCTCCACCAACTGTATGACTGCATTCCATTCACAGTCATTGTTATTGATCACTGCACCCGTGCTATCCAACCAAGTAAAGCTCAACTTATCCACTTTTGGAAGAGGAGTCTGATAGGTAATCGGATTGCTAATGAGAGTCTGTGAATACGAGCCAAATGAGTTTAGCAGAAGCTTTCCAAAATACGCCTTAACGGAGCCTGTTGGTTCTTGACTCTGTTTCAGATTCTCCTTGTCTCCTGTTGCGATCTGATTCATGTCGAACTCCGTATTCATTCTCAAATTAATGTAGTCATCAAGAATCTTATAGAAACTTTCCGCTACATGCGTGGTGTCATAGGGTGTGTCCTCCTTAGCATACCCCAGATTCCAACCGAGGCCCCAGTTGTCTTCTGCGGTCACTTTACTGTTCATGAGTGAGCTCTTCCACAAGATTGAATAAATAATCGGGTCTGTATATCGTTGCCTATTCGTCGCTGAGCTGGGTATGATATTTCCTAGGTCATGTTTAATAAACTCTTGTAAATTGGAATTTGTTCCTGCCAATATATTAGTCAATATATTTACATTGGTTTGATACTGTGTATAGAGAGTTATAAAGCGATTTAAGAAATCTCCAAATCCTACTACATTTGAGTAATTGGATCCAGCGTATCCTTGGATGATATTGGAACCGAATACGCGCCCATTTGAATCGAATATAAAATTGTTATTGAAAAGATTAATTACATTTGTATAGTTGCTATTAAAAAGGGTTGGCTGTGTCTGCGAAAGAAGAATCTCATTAGACAAATCTATCAAGCGAACATATCCAAAATCATAACGGTTTGGAAGACTAAAACGCACCATTACTTGGGATTTTTCAGTAGGTGAATAGCCGCGAACCGCAAGATAATAGTAGTCAGATTGTTTAAAAAGAGGAACATCTAGAGTGCACGCATTGAAATTGTAGCCAGAAAAGTTCGTATCTGAGACCATGAAATTAGTTTCAAGGCCCCACTTATTTGCAGAAATGTCTGATATATACTTTGAAGTAGAATCATATGCAAACATGGCGGTATGAGGGTATTCTGGAAACTCAAGTCCACTCAGATCCTTGATTGGATTGTATTCACGTGCAATCTTTCTCATCACAATACGTTGGGTAGGGTAAAAGATCTGGTGCGCATTTATAATACTAACCTTAAAATCAATTGAATCTCCACGGTTGCCCCAGATAGGTGTATAGGTGAGAGCGAGCGGTGTCGTGCGGTTTGTCTCATTGAATAGACACCAAAAGGATCCGCCTCCACCTCCAACTATTTTATAGGGACATAACACATTACCTTGATCACTTTTTATCACTTGAACGGCATTGCTTGTATATGCGTTACTTGTGCCTGGAACAGAATTAAATCTGTAGAGATATATTTGTGCATATGTGTTCTTAGGAATACCTGCATTCTCTCCCATCTCAATCATATCATAGGACATGAAGATTTTGTTCTCATACGGATTCTGAACAAGTGTAATGTCACCAAAGGCATTTGACGTATTTGATGTGTAAATGTTGAGCCTCGTGATATTAGCAACCAAATTACTATTTGTGCTTTTGTATATAAAAGGGCTACCAATATTGGTCATTCTGTCAAAGGCAGTAGAGTCTACTGATATATCACTGAAATAGATTGGATTTACATAGAAAAGGCCGCTCTGGAAATAGGGGGTGTTTTGTTGCATATTCACATCTGCAACAAAGTCGCGGGCCTTGTATTTTAGAGAAGGTAGATCGGCCTCTATAAACGGAGTTCTTGCAGCAATATAAAAACGGCCAAACGGCTCATTCTGGGCTTGGAGCAGCTCATACCGTGGCCTGAGCCCCTGTAGACTTGTTGGAAGAGGCTCAATATAGAGGAGAGGCTGAGTGGGCCCACCCTTTACCATCCCCACCTGTTCTATGTTTTCATACACAGAGAGAATAGAATTCCAGTTGCCATATTCAAAGGTGAATGTGAATCCTCCATAGTTATTATAGTTAAAGGAGTCTACATTAATAATGTCATTTGAACTGGCAAATGGATAGAGACCGTTTGAACTTGAAATCGTGGTTTGGATTGTAACAATCTGTGTGGCTGGATCATAGGTCTCAATCTGGAATGTATATCTATAGTGTCCAAGGTTATCAAGTGTTGCGGCAAGGCCGAGGAACGCGAAAAGGTTTGAACTTCCACTTATTCCTACAAGTTGCGCATTCGGTAGATTTGTAAAGAAAATATCCTGTGTGAATGCATTTTTGAGGGTAAATTCGCGCGTTGTCACATTATTTTCATAGGTATACATATTCAAAATTCCTTGGAAAGGGAAAATAACATAATTAGAAACACGGAAACAGGGCTGTGTGTAGACTGGTGGATAGGAAAAGGGGGAAAAGGGTTTACATCCACTTGGATCTGATACAAGAATAGGTGGTGCTAGATATTGGAGAACACTTGATCCAATAGGGACTGATTGTTCATACTGGGACATGCTCTGATCATAGCCGGCTGGAGGACCTCGTAGCAAATCTGCATGTGTTTTCTTTTTTGGCTGCACAACAAACGTATCAAGTGGTGTGCTCACACCGTCCATATAGAGGCGAGATGCGCTTACATCTGAATAGTAGGGATAGGGAACGATAGATCCTGATAAAAGACTGAAGGTTGTTATATTGGAGTTTGCATCAAACGGAACAATTGAATAGAATGCATTGCTATCAACAATCATTTTACCCTGTGTTTGCGCATATCCATTGATATATGCATTACTTATTGGTATGTATTTTGTGCTCTTTGCCCATTCATAATAGGTTCCTTCTACAAGGTCAAATCCGAAGTTTGTTGTCTGAGTAGGCGAATACGTGATGGAACTACTCAGATCGAACACCATCGTAGCATTAGAGAGTTTAACCTGTTCGCCTGTGAGCGTATTCAAATAGGCGGCTGGATAGATACCCAGATGTTTTATACGCAGATTTGGATCAATCGTGGGGGTTCCTGATATGTGCGCACTGCGGAACATAATCTTAGAAACGTCCCAGATACCGTCGTCTGGTATAAGAGAAATACCCATTACACCGTCGCCAAGTGAGAGGGTATCATTATTCAGATCAGCACCGAGGCTGAGCTCATTCGGAACGAAGCGATAGCCTGATAGGTCTGGAATAGCACCTAGCACAAGTTTCTTACTAAAAGGATCTGGATAGGTGAGGCCAGCAACAAATGGATAGCTCTGAAGAGTGGAAGGAAAGGGGCCATTGGATGTATACTTGATTGACATGAGATTGGCTGGAACATAGGGCTGATTTGCCGTGTTCGGTATGAATACGTCACTATACCAGTGTGCAATGACCGACTCTCTTACTGGCGGGATCGTAGGAGTATAGGTGAATTTTGCATTGGACGTGATAATCTGATTTGAGGATCCTGTGGAAATGTATGTCATGGTGGTCGAGTTATACCCTGCGCCCACTTGGAAAATATATCCTGTAATAGGATCAATGCGCGTTTTTGAGATTAGATTCGTATTGCTCAGTGTCTTGGGTGTATAGCCTACGTAGTCGGTCAGATCGGTAGAGACTCCATTTGAATCATAGCCGAGGGGCACATATGCATTTCCGAATGGCAGAAAGTTCGAGTCGGCGCCGTTATTGGAGGTTTGCTGTTGGATAGGTAGGCGAATAAAGTTCGAGTCGGCCACGGCGGCGTAATTGAAATTGGAGAGATTCAGTGAAGGATTGGCCAGAGGATTAAATCCTGTGAGCGACTTACTGAGGGTTGTAAAGGTTGTTCCATTCGGAAAGGACGTGACGAAAAGAACATTTGTTGTTGTAAATACAAGGCTCTGGGTTCTGATCATCACGTAATAGGTCTGATTTGCATAGGCTGTAAAAGTTACAGAGTTTGTCGTTGTGGTTTGAATATAATTCAGAGAATTCTCCTTGCGCGTGTTATAGACATCTGCCATGAAGGCTCCACGATCATGATAGAGAAAGATTTGGAAGGGAGAGGGAATCGGTAGATTGGTTGGAGAATTTACAAGCGTAAAGGTGAGTGAATAGGTGTGGACCTCCCCTGCTACATGGGAAGGAGGAAGAGGTGCCTTCACCGAGAAGAAGAGGCGATTATTTTGAATATCGAATGGAATGCTTGTGCTGCCCCAGAGTGCAAGTGCATCCGTGTAGGAAATGCCGAATGGGAATGGAGGTAGCTCTACAAAATTCTCGTCAAAACCACCTGTCACATCCATTCCAGCATTCTGTTGATTCTGCACAAACGCATAGGAATTATCGAAGATTTTCTGGTGATTCGTGTCATAGGTTACGGCGTTAAAGGGGGGGTAGCGGTATTTGGTCGGTCTGGGGAGAACAGTGGCCCTCAATGTCTGCCTCGTATACGACTTGAATCTGAACACCGTATACTCAGTGGGATTAATATTTGTGATGATATTGGCCGACTTGTAGATGGGATTCTGATAGACGACACCGCTCACATCAATGAAGGGCTGCAGATAGTCTGCGACATCGACGACGAGATTGTAGGGGTGACTATAGTCTTTCGTGGAGCTCGGATTTGCATTGGAATTCAGATTTAAAAAGGTAGAGACGGTGGGATTCGGCAAAGAAACAAGGTTGGGCCAATTAATAGTGGCGGTGCTGCGGAAACTGCTCAGTTCATTTTGGAACGTGGGTGAGATATTGCGAAGAACAACGTTTGAATCGTAATTGATACTCACCCCAATATTAAGATACGCATTTGTGATAGGCATCTGATTATATACTTGTGTGAAGTAGTCGAGTGAATAGGAGTTGAAATTGATCCCAAAATAGAGGGCGAACATTTTCTGAAGATAGTAATACATGTCTGTAAGCGTAGCAAGTAGAAGCTGTTGTTGCGACTTGATTACATTATACTGGGCTAGCGTTAAATTGTATTTGGACAGCTGCTCAATGAAATATTGATTATACTTGATATTGAGCAGGGCAATTAGGCTCGTGTTCAGGCCTGAGGAACCAATCGTGACACGATTGCTATTGGTATTATATGTTACAGTGTATTCATTGATAAGGGAAAAACGGAACGTATGTTCAAGTCTGTATTGATCAAGAACAGGAGCGTTGAGTGTAATCACTTGAAGAATAACAGGATCATTAATACCCTGAAATGTATAGATGCATCGACTTCTCACTGTTTCTGTCGGTAGGAGTGCAGTTGTTACAATATTGAGATTGATTACCCCTGTAAATGTTTTATCAAGAAGTGTTTCTTTAAGAACAGGATAATAGTATGCGACCTTGATTTGATCGATTGTATAGCTCGTTAGTTCACCGAAGAGGGTCTGGAAATAGTGAGAGACAATCTGGGATATTGTCGGCGTATTAATATAAATATTCTTCTCGGCATCATAGAATGTATCACCAGGTTGATTGAAGTTGAGAGAGAAATCGCCCGCGGCTGCGAAGAGGGGGGCAAAGTCTGTGAACCCGTTGGGATAGTCATAGAAAAGGGGGGTGTAATTTAGGGCGCGCTGTAACTCTGTAACAAGAGTCTGAATGGAATACGTCCCTTCTGTAATACTTGTTGTGACGGCATAGAGGGGGCCTGATGTATTTGTGACACCGTAGGAGCCCTGGAAAATACGGCCATTTTCTTGGATAGTGATGGTCAGATTTCTCTTGTCTGCGCGAAAATAGAAAAAAGAGGAGAGGAGTTTAATTTGGATAAGCTGGAAATTGGTGACGTTCTTATAGACCCGGGGAAGGCGAAGAACCACCTGGGTCGGCTGAGGATAGACAGATTTGTCTCTGTCTTGGCTGTCCAACATGATAATGCTGGTGACGGTTTCTGGGCTGGTAATAATATCTGGAAAGGGTGAGTTGGAGATATCATAGGGCGCCTCGTTGAATCGTGGATCCTCATAGATGAGCTGGGATCTGACATCTGGAAAGTCGGGTCCTGCCGCTTTTGCTAGCTGGAGATCGGATGCAAATTGTCTGTAATTCGGTTGATTTGTTGGACCAGTGCTTGTGTTATCAGAACTGATTGAGGAATCAGAATCAGAGTCTGACTCTGAGCCCGAGTCATAGGGCCTATAGTAAAATGTTGTTGGCTCAGCCATCCTATCCCTTTGTGGCGGTTTTACTTAGGTAGAATTTTATACACTTGCGGTGACTTTATTTTAACGAAGCTTTAGCTTCATTAAAATAAATGTCCAACGACTAATAACCCGTCATACCTTATTTTTAAGGAAGCTCTTTGAGCTTCCTTAAAAATAAGTATAGACGGTAGATGTATATCTTCTTTGAAAAAACCTCTACGCGAGATCTGCCTGATATAAGAATCTTAACAAAAGAGAAAGTTCTAGAATTAATAAAAGAGGATAATTCTGCATATGAACTTTATTTTACAGAAGATAATGCAATTCTTATACGAGTCTACTTTGATATTGAAAAGACAATTACCTCGTTAGACGAAGCCCCTGATGTATTAAAGAGTATGATGGATTTACTTTGCTCTAAATTTGGCATGAATCCAGATACATGGGCAATATGTGATGGAACTCGCGAAGGTCGTGCTTCATTTCATATAATATCAAAAAGGTTTTGTATTGATTTGGAAACATTAAGAGTTCTAACAAATAAACTAAGGAAACTAAATCTCACAGTTGATCATTCAATTCTAGATTTTAATGATAAGAAAGTTTATACATATAATATGTTTCGCCTTCCAAATCAATCAAAATCTAAGCGTTATTTTCGCCAAGATGGACCTCCTTTGAAAGTTATACAGGGATCTGTGGAAGATTGTTTGATTACATGTATAGATGAATTGGAATTGTATTTACCTTTAACGTCGTGATTTTTAGTCTTATTTTTAAGGAAGCTCGAAGAGCTTCCTTAAAAATAAGGTATGACGAGTTATTAGTTAATGAAGTCACGACGTTACCGATGTCAGGCCTCACACATGTGTGGGTGAATTTATCATACGTTTGGATTGATAGCAGCAGTAACATATATATTTGACATTACTCCTCCATAAAGAGTTGCTGCACTAAAAGTAACTTGAGTAACATTTTCTCCAATAGTATTATTAAAAAGTGTTAAATATTGTTGACCATCCAAGCTAGTAGTAGCATAACTTGGTGAAAATGTAATTACAAGATTACCCGCATCTCCCGTTGGTGCATCTACTGCTAGATCATAAGTAAAACTTACTTCCATACTAAGTCCCATAAATCCTCTTAGTATACCTATCTGAAAAACTGCTGGACCATCATAATCGGGAGCGCCAGGATTATTGCTAGTAGCATTAAGAGTAATGCTATTTGCAGACCCTGTATATGTAAATTGATATTGGCTTGCTATAGCACTATAATTATATGCGGGTTGATAGAATTGTTGAGCACTTGTTCCTGATATTTGAGAATTATAGTTTGCGATTACAGTGGCGGCGTAATAACCACCTGCTGCATTCGGCGTAAAGGATAAAGTGGCAGGAGATGTGCGATTTGTGAAGGTTTGAACAAGGGTGTCGCTCGTTGTGGGAGCACCGCTTAGTTTGTAGTAAAGGGCTATGTCATATGAAGTGGCGCCTGTTGTAGGAGTCCATGACACGGTTGCGCCTGACCCTGATAAACCTGAGAGTGTGGCCGTAGTCGACATACTGCTATTATTATCTATTTAATTCTTCTTTTCTAGACGACAATTAGTCAATATTTTTAAGCGCCACCGCCACCGCCACCTTGTGCGACAACCTGCCGCGATGCCGAGATTGAGGAAGTGTAAGAACTACCACTATACACTGAAGTAACAGTTGCTGCAAGATAGTAACCATTTGTCGCTGAACAGCTTATACCATTACCAGATGAGGCACTTGTCTGCGTTACTAAGAGTGTGCTTGAAGTTGTAACAGAAGCTGATGAAGCTTGATATATTCTAACAGTATAACTTAATGGTGTAGAAGCAGGGGCTGTCCAACTTACTTGACAATTCTGGGTAGTGGGTGTAGTAGGTATACTAACATTAGTAGGTGCCGCGGGCGCCGCAATATTAGGCCTATTTCTAAATATACTTATCGGTAGTAACGACATTTACTAATAATAAGGATATTAATTTGGGGTGGGTGCAAAGATTGACGGAACAGGGATCGCGTTCTGGAAAGGATAAGGAAAGGCGCTGCGCCGTGTTGATGTCGAGAGTTTGTGGACTCCTAGTGTTGAATAGCCTTGTAGAGTAGAAAGCTCATTCACAGCACGATCATAGGGGGTAATTGTAGGAAGATTCATTACTGTTGAAAGTGTGGAGAGACCCTCGAGTGTAGAGATCTGATTCATTATATTGATAGACATAGGTGTTACTGCTGATCCATTTACAGTTGATGTCTGAACAAGCGTAGAGAAACGAATCAACTGTCTGTCATACGGGGAGAGGAAGTTGATTGAAAAGGATGCCGTAGTTGACAGGGTAGACAAGGTAAACATCGAATAGATTGATTGGTCTACATCAATTAAAGGGACCATTTGAGTAATTGTTGAAGGTATAGGGGTTTGTGAATATCCTTTCGCAGCATGTAGGGTGAGAACAAGAGGGTCCTCACGGATTGAATAGGTCAGAATAATTCCATTCACTTGAACTTGAAATTTGCTTATGTAGTCTGAGATAGGTATGCCAATAAGATATTCAATATACTCCCATAAAAGACGATCATCGCCATCACTGCATAGATAGAGAGATCCTTGCATGCTGGGTTTTTGAAGAGTAAAGTTATAAACAGCAGCCGTATCGGGAAATCCCTTTGCCGCCCATGAAGCCATATTTTTCTTAAACATAACAGAGTCAAAAGAGAGAAGAGTGTCTCGGTTTCCCTTTTCAATTGCTCTCAGAACTTCTATGTTTTGTGTTAATTCGTCGATATCAACCAGGACTGAAAAGTTCGAAGAGGTTAGATCAACTGCCATCTACCATCTAATCTTATTTTTAAGAAAGCTCGAAGAGCTTCCTTAAAAATAAGATATGACGGGTTATTAGTCGTTGGACATTTATTTTAAGGAAGCTTTAGCTTCCTTAAAATAAAGTCACGACGGTAATTAGAAGAGAACAAAAGAACCTGAGGCTGTATTTACATTGGAAGCAACTACAATAGTCATACTCGTATTTGAATAGAGAGTTGTTCCTGCTGGAGGCGTGACTCCAGATACAGCACCTGTAAATGTCACTGTTGCATCAACAGAGCCGTTGTTTCGGAAGACAACATACTTTCCATAATTTGACGTGGTCAGCGCGTTTGTTAAACTGAGATTCACAGTCAGGGCGCCACCGCCACCTGTGAGATTATAGTAGACACCATAATATTCATTGGGGTAGATGGTAGGGCTAGCGGCTGTGTTTGTGGAATAGATAATGGCACCTCTGGAAGGGCCGTTTACATCAAGTGTGTAGGCGGGTTTAAATGTATTGAGGCCTAGTGTTCCAGCTTGTAGATCAGTTATAAAACCTGTTCCATATGACATTAACGTATAGTCTCCTCTATTATAGGGTGTGATGTATGTAATAGTAATTCGCCCATGATTATCATAACCACCATTGTGCCCAGCATTACCCGCCGTTCCTTGTGTATTTGTTGTGACTGTGAACATATTCTGACCGTAAAGTGAAGCGGTTGTATACCAAGAAGAGCCTCCGCCGCCGGCGTATGAACCAGCCCCGCCTGCACCACCATAGTATCCAGCACCTCCACCACCACCAGCAGAAGATCCACCTGTATTTAAACTTCCTGGAGTTCCACTACCGGTTCCTCCAGCGCTTTGCGTTCCTCCTGATGCATTATCATCTTCTGAACTACCTCCTGTAGAGCTTCCACCGGCTCCTCCATAATATCCATCAGAACCGGCGCCACCTCCAGCACCTGCTATAAGGATTTGAGCATTACTTAGATAGATTGAAGTGCGTCCACCACCTCCAGCAGAACCACTAGAAGAACCACCTCCTCCAAATCCTCCTTGACCTGTCCCTGTCCACCAGGCACCAGCGCTAAATCCTCCTCCTCCTACGAGAATTGTATAGGTAGTTCCAGGAACAACATAGAGAGATCCTGCTAAAGTTCCACCTGCTGAACCATAATAGACTAGATCTGCATAATTTCCACCTCCAGCTCCAAGAAGCGTTATATTAATCTGAAAAACATTAGGAGGACATGTCCAATACTGAAGCCCCCCTGTATAATTAAACACTACTGGTCCATCTAAAAGGAGTGATTTTGACTTTGTAACACCATTTACATCAAGATTGTATGTGGGAAGATTACAATTTACACCAATGCTTGATGTGACAATTTGGAGCGATGAAAACATTGTGCTGAAATCAACTGTTCCGCCCCCACTAGGCTTATTACTCGTAAAAGCGGCTACTGTTGAAACAGCTGTTGACCAGTCCTGGAGAATACCTCTCAGATAGTTGCTCGAATTTACAGTGTAATTGCTTGCATTACTACTGAATGTTCCAACAGAGCTTACTGATGTTGACCAATCCTGGAGAATATTTTTCATATAGTTGCTCGTATTCACTGTGTAATTGCTTGCATTACTACTGAAGGTTCCAACAGAGCTCACTGGGGTTGACCAGTTTTGTAGTATATTTGAGGCCCAATTGCTTGTGTTGCTTGTAAAGAAGGCGACCGTGCTTAGAGGGGTTGACCAGTTCTGGAGGGCACCTCTTAGATAATTGCTGGTGTTCACAGTGTAGTTGCTCGCGTTACTAGAAAAGGTTCCTACCGATGACACAGGCGTTGACCAGTCCTGCATAATACCTCTCAGATAGTTGCTTGAATTCACAGTGTAGTTGCTCGCGTTACTTGAGAAGGTTCCTACCGATGACACAGGTGTTGACCAGTCCTGGAGGGCACCTCTTAGATAATTGCTGGTGTTCACAGTGTAGTTGCTCGCGTTACTTGAGAAGGTTCCTACCGATGACACAGGTGTTGACCAGTCCTGGAGGGCACCTCTTAGATAATTGCTGGTGTTCACAGTGTAGTTGCTCGCGTTACTAGAAAAGGTTCCTACTGAGCTTACTGACGTTGACCAGTCCTGGAGGACACCTCTCAGATAATTGCTCGAATTCACGGTATAGTTGCTCGCGTTACTTGAGAAGGTTCCTACTGAGCTTACAGACGTTGACCAGTTCTGCAGGATATTTGCCATATAGTTGCTTGTAGCCACAGTGTAATTGCTCGCATTACTGCTGAAGGTTCCCACTGAGCTCACCGATATAGACCAGTTCTGGAAAGCGTTGGAGGCCCAGTTGCTCGTGTTCACCGTGTAGTTGCTCGCGTTACTGCTGAAGGTTCCTACCGAGCTCACTGATATTGACCAGTTCTGAAGGATATTTGCCATATAGTTGCTCGTGTTACTACCGAAAGTTCCAACGGAGCTCACGGATATAGACCAGTTCTGAAGGTAATTACGATCGTAATTGCTTGTATTGCTTGTGAAGGTTCCAACAGATGATACAGCGGTTGACCAGTCCGTGCTTGCAGCGGCTGCGAATCCTGATGTATTGGAGGTGAATCGACCAATAGATGAAATTGCAGTTGACCAGTCCTGAAGAATATTGGAAGCATAGTTGCTTGTGTTGCTAGTGAAGAGGGCAACCGTGCTCACAGGTGTTGACCAGTTCTGAAGAGCATTGCTTGTAAATCGTCCAAGCGTGCTCACAGATGTTGACCAGTCTTGGAACGAATTTGCAGCCCAATTGCTTGTATTTGTAGTATAGTTACTCGCATTACTTCCAAAACGCGCCACTGTGCTTACAGATGTTGACCAGTTTTGTAGTAGATTATAGTAATAATTGCTCAGATCATTAAAGTTTGCAGTTGAAATATAGCCAGCTGTTCCAAGACCACGCGTCGTTGACGTGAGCGCATCAATCGCGACCATGGTTCCAAGAGTTGTGTGTATATGCGAATAACTTGCTCCCTCAAAATATACATTGAGTGTCTGTGCGGATGATCCTGTATTATTGGCAAAAATCTTCAAGACAAGTGAATCACCTGCGACAATGTCTATATATTGTAATAATAAATTCGGTAATACCTGTGCCAAGGTTACTCCAACAATATCAGGCACAGTGATAGAGGTTGCGACTTGTGTTTCTGTTACACCGTTTCGTTTGTAAAGAACAGCATAGACTGACACATTTGTGGCGTCTGTTGAACTCGCAAAGAGATTCACATCCCAGAATCCACCGTTGATAAAGGTGGGAAGAGTAAAGTCAGATTGGAACTGCGCAACTGGGATATTATTGGTATTTCCTGATAGCGATATAGGAAGATTTGTTGCGGACGCTTCAGTTGAATTGATCTGAAGTCCCTTATAGGATCCAACCGTTACACTGTAATTTAGATAGAGCACAGTGCCTGTTGTATTTGGCGGGTTATTCACCAAGTTGAGCAAATAGTTGCTGGTATTACTTGTGAAGAAGGTTGCTGTGCTTAGAGGTGTTGACCAGTTTTGGAGTATATTGAACATATAGTTGCTTGTATTGCTTGTAAAGAGGCCAAGAGTGGAGAAACCTGTGGAGGTAATTCCGTGGAGGGAGCTCACGTTGGATGCGGTGTTGCTCGTGAACAGACCGAGGGTGGAGAAACCTGAGGAGACAATTCCGTGAAGAGAGCTCACGTTTGAGGCAGTGTTGCTTGTGAATAAAGCAACTGTGCTTACAGGTGTAGACCAGTCTATATTGTTATTCTTGAAGAAATTACTCGTGTTGCTTGTGAAAAGGCCAAGAGTGGAGAAACCTGAGGAGGTAATTCCGTGGAGGGAGCTTACGTTCGAGGCGGTGTTGCTTGTGAAGAGGCCGAGGGTTGAGAAACCGCTCGATACAATACCATGGAGGGAGCTTACGTTCGATGCAGTGTTGCTTGTGAAGAGGCCGAGGGTAGAGAAGCCACTCGATACAATTCCATGGAGCGAAGACACATTCGACGCAGTATTGCTCGTGAACAGGCCAAGGGTTGAGAAACCCGACGAGACAATTCCATGAAGAGAGCTCACATTCGACGCAGTATTGCTCGTGAACAGGCCAAGGGTTGAGAAACCCGACGAGACAATTCCATGAAGAGAGCTCACATTCGACGCAGTATTGCTCGTGAACAGGCCAAGGGTGGAGAAACCTGAGGAGACAATTCCGTGCAGAGAGCTCACGTTCGACGCAGTATTGCTCGTGAACAGGCCGAGTGTGGAGAAGCCTGATGATGTGATCGCATGGAGAGAGCTCACATTTGACGCGGTGTTGCTAGTGAAGAGGCCGAGGGTGGAAAGACCCGTTGAATAGAGACCAGCGGCAGGCCCTCTCCACTGATTGAGTTCAAGTGTATCCGCGTAGATCATTCCAGTGCTCATATTAGAATTGTAAATACGCGTGAGGGGCACGTTATTAGGTCCTGTTTCAGACACCTGGAACTCGCTTGTCACATTTGTGAGCTGGCTTCCATACAAGATCAGAGGCTGTAGAACGGCTCCAGGGAACTGGCTGCGAACGATTGAATTGCCAGTTCCGTCTACGCCGAAAAGGATCTGATTATTCGGGCCCGACTGCCACTGCGCATAGATAGGGCCAGTGACTGAGTTTGCCGCAAACATGGGATTTGGCGCTGCACCTGTGTAGACTGATGAGAGGGTGTTTGAAAAGGTGATATTATTCGCAAATAGGTTCAGCGTGCTCACTCCACGCTGGACATCAATTGGATTGATAACACCTGATGCAAATGAAGATATGTAGCCAAATGTTCCGAGACCAACAATTGTGCTTCCTAATGCTCCTTGATTAATAGGATTTGCTGTAATGGCGCTAATATAGCCATATGTTCCTAGCCCAGCCAATGTGCTCTGGAGAGTTGCACTTGAGATTGCATTTAGATTGTAGAGATCTGAACCATCACCACGAATTGAACTCACAACTAATTGGATAATATCACCGGTAAAGGCCTGGATTAGTGTTGTAGACACAAGTGTTGAAGTGATTTTGGAGTATGCAGTTGTGGTATCACCAATAAGAAGAGTATTCTGTGCAGTAAGATTTCCAGCAGTAAATATTTTTGTGATCAGCTCATCGGATACGGTAAGACTTGATACGAGGGCTTTTTGAGCCCTCAATGTATTACTTGTCATATAGACATCGGAGCCGAAGCCGATGTTACCGACTGTGCTCAGATTAGAAAGGGTTGTTAAGCCTGGCACTGTAAGAGAGCTTGTGAACATGGAAGATGTCTTCGTAGCATTCGTAGCCTCAAAAGTGCTTGTCGCGATATTCGGACCCACAAGACTATTCTGGAAATTAACAGTGCCAACAAATGCTGAGGTGCCCGTTGTTGAAATACTGGATAGCCTGGCAGTAGCATAGACATTGAGTGAACTTGTTGTGGTTGAGGTAGCTCCAAGTGTGCTCGCACCCACATATTTGGAAAATGTCGACGAGTTGAAAAGGGTGTTCTGTGTTAGATAGAGATCAGCGCCAAAACCGATTTTTGGGCCGAGTGTGCTTAGATTTGTGAGGGTAGTATTGGAAAGGGCTGTGAATGTATCGACTAGGAGAGAGGCTGCGCTAATCGAGCTGATGTAGGCCGTATTATTCGTCATGTAGAGATCGGCGCCGAAGCCAACTAGACCGGATGTGCTAAGACTGGAAAGGTAGCTAGGGCCACCAACTGTCAGACTGCTACGCGCATATATAGTTCCAAGTGTAGACAGTGATCCATACATGAAGGTGCTACCACCCACATTCATGCTGTCAAACACATTCAAAAACCGTCCAGCAACAATATCAAGGCCGGTTGACAAGGTGCTGACAATTGAGACATTACCCGTAAAATTTGCATTTCCCTTGGTGCCAAAACGGGCCTGCGTGGTTCCAACATAGAGATTTCCAGCATTTGTTACGTCATTTTTGGCAACGACGTTCTCGACATTCAGTGAGCTAACCTGCATAACCGTTGTGGAAAAGACAGTCTGGGCCTGGATACTGCTCACGATCATGAAGCCGGCCGTTACACCGAGCACATTGGCAACGGTGGTGGGTGCGGGAAAGGCAAATGTGTTTTGGAGAACCCACGTGGTCGGATCGCGACTTGCCACAGTCACAAAAGCATATGGCTGCGTTAGAGTATAGGAGCTGACACCGTCAAGGAACTGGGTTCCTATCATTGTGCTAACCACAATACGTCTAGAAGCACTCAAATTACCGGTTGTATCGCGAATGCTTACGATACGTCCGGGAAGAGTTGTTGTTGATAGAAGAACGACGATATCATTATTATCGACAAGTGATTGTGTATTCAACAACACAACAGATGTGTTGGAATCCACTGTTACCTGTTGAATCACAGACGTCGGCATACTCTATTGAACAGAGAAGATAAGGTTTCTTTGATTCATTCGCATAATGTCGTCACTTTAAATTAAATATCAAACGACTAATAATCGGTCAATACTGCTTAAAAGTAGTCTTCAATGTAGAAGAGATGAGCAAGAATCCACAGATAAATGCGAGTAATTATATTTTGAATATTGTTGAACTACAAAATGTAATTACAAATGTTACAGGCCAATCTGCGACACAGGCACTCGCATCACAAGTGGCACAGATCCAGGAGATGGTTAATTATGAACAGAAACGAATCAATACCAATGTGATTGCATCCTTTGGCGGGAGCAATTCTATAACTGTTTTGAATAGTTTAAATCTATGTAATGATGGAATTTATACAGCTGTATCATCAACAACAGGTGGCAGTCCAGCACCTGGGAAAAATATTGTCTGTCTTGATACTGCTGGAACGGCTGCCTGGGGATTCATAAGTTCCATGTCAACCGCAGACTCTATTCGATTTAATGGCGCAGGCACAGAAATCGCCAGGTTTACAAATTCGGGCAATCTAGGTGTCGGCACTACAACACCTTCACACGCCGTGGATGTTGTTGGAGAGGGATATTTTACTGGAAATGTGACGGCCTCGAATTTTCTGACACTTTCAGATGGGCAATACAAGACAAATATTCGGCAGATTGAGGGGGCTTCTGGAGTCATAAGTTCATTGAATGGTGTTCGTTTTCAATGGAAAGAGGGTGGGGATCATGATCTTGGATTTATTGCGCAGAATGTGCAGGAAGTTTTTCCAGAGGGTGTCTATGGAAGTAATATACTCCATGTGAATTACCAGAAAGTTATTCCTATTTTGGTGGAGGCGGTAAAGGAGCTCCAGGAACGGGTTCGGGTCTTAGAATCCACATCGCGACTTTAGCGTCGTGACTTTTAATTAAAATGTCCTACGACGTTTATGGTGTCAGGCCTCAAAATTAAGGAAGCTCTTTGAGCTTCCTTAATTTTAAGCGACATCGGTAGACCTGCGATGAATGTGCGGCCAGTCTAAGAATAGGCTAACCCTTTATACTATAGAATGGTCTATAGTGCTACAACAGACCCTCATGGAGAACAACTTCCGGGTATGACACGTCTTGGCGCTGAACCGGCCGCCGACGTGAAGCCGCTGGCAGCTCTGACACGCATTCCTCCTCCTCTCCATCGCAAGGTCATTCTTCTCGCAACGGCCAATATTACGGAGAGCACAATCTTTGCAAATGGCCTTTTCCAGAATATTGTTCTATTCTACAAAATGTTCGAGTCCATGGCGTGGACACCTATCTTGCTCGTGAATGAGAAGCCGAAGAATCTGGATAAGGTGCCTGAGCAGATTCGCACATGCCGCATGGTGTGTGCAGATGAGCTTCTGAAGGAGCCTATTCCTGTTTATGGTTACATTGAGATTGGTATGAGTATTGATCCTGGTATTCGCAGATTTCTGAAGATGGTCGGCAGCAAGATCTGCAAGTTATATCTGGGCAATATCTTGAATATCGATATTGAGACGCCCATTTTCTATCCTGAGATGAACTTCTCTCATCACGTGGTTGGAGAGGTGGATAGAGTCTGGGTCTCTCCCCACTATGCCCAGCACGATCAATATGCCTGTTCTCTGAATCACGTGCCTATGAGGGCGGCCGAGACGCAGGTGGGCCCATATGTCTGGGATCCGACGTTTCTTCTGGACGAGGGCCGCCGCCATCTACAATGGCGGCCAACTGGGCCAGATGAAAAGGAGCTCATCGTGATTACGGAGCCCAATATTTCATTCCAGAAGAGCTCAGTCATCCCTCTTCTCATGATTGATCGCTGGTATCGGAAGAATAAGGGGTGGAATGGGCGTGTCGTCGTTGTAAATGGGCCGCGCATTATGCAGATTCCGCACTTCAAGAAGAATGTGTATGAGACTCTGGACATTGTGAAAGACGGAAAGGTGGAGATGGCGGATCGCAAGGATATTATTACTACGCTTAAGGCGTATCCGAATGCGACCTTTGTCTGTCATCAGTTCAATAACGAGTTTAACTACATGGTTATGGAGCTGATGTGGCTGGGCTTTCCTGTTCTTCACAATGCGAAGAGCTGGGAACAGTATGGGTATTATTATCCTGGATCCGATCTGGACGCGGGGGGGTCTATCTTATCTGAAGTGAAAGGGCATGGAGGAAAGCTTGAGATCTACAAGGCGCATGCGCGGGCCTTGGCGTGGAGACACTCACCCTACAATCCTGATGTTCAGAAGGCGTGGGAGAAATTGTTGGAATAGAGTAACATCGTGACTTTATTTAAATAAATGTCAAACGACTAATAACCCGTCAAAACTTAAAATTAATGAAGCTCTTTGAGCTTCATTAATTTTAAGTTCCTACGGTAGATGTTTGCAGTTAATCAGACAACTAGAACTCTATTAGGAGATCCAAATGCAGCCGCCGTTTTAGATGATGTAAAAAATAAATTATCTCTTTTTGAATCGGTTCACGATTTTGGATCGAGCGGTTTGCCGCAAGATTTCGTCACGAATACAGAGGGTGTTTTTTATACAAAGAAACGAACAATCTTTAATTATTTAAGAGGATCTTTTGGCCTTCCTGAAAATATTTCTGTAGGATATGGCCAATTAACCTGCCACCAGACAAGAGTCTATACTCGCTCCCTAATTCCAAGGAATACTATCGAAGATGTTTTTCTTAACTGGGCGGTGCAGTGGTATGGTGCAGGCCCCTATCAACAGTTTAATTATGACACAGTAACCTATGCTAATTTTACTGGAGCTTTCGGGCCTAATCTTATATTTTCTATTGATTCTGCAGTTAAACTAAATACCGCTGTAGAAAGACTTTTTAGGGCCGATAATAATAACACCTTTTTTCAGGTTCTTGATGCTGAGAAGGTAAATGATCCTGCATCCCACGCTATAGATCACAACACAGGAATGATATTACTTCAAGAAACAGGGGCAGCGGTAAGAAATTATGCTGATCTTCCTGGATTTACAGATGTAAGAGTCAATGGATTTACAGGCACTAGTTCAACTATTCGTTTAACAAATGGAGCAGACTCAATTACTTCAAATCCTGTGGTAAATAGATCAACAAATCATATCAATTGTATTCCTTTTGTTAAAAATGAACTAACTAGAATTTTACGTGAAGCAAATGATACTGGGAACATTTCTATTGATCCTGCATCTGTAGCTTTTTATAATAGAATAGGGGGGTATTTAGTATTGCCATATAGAAATAATTTATTTAATACATTCTCAAAGAAAAGAAGTGGTGATCAACTTCAAGTTCTTGCGTGTAAAACTTCAATTACATATACTATTCTTGGGCAAAGAACTCCTTACACTGTAACACATAGTATATTTGCTTCTATAGACCGACTAGCAATTGCTTTTGCAATTTTGAATGGTGTAAATTGTATTTATGTGAAAGGGCGGCAACTTTTCTTTTTCCCTAGCGCCACCCGAACAACGGTAAATGTAGGATTTAATGTAGTTGAGATCAACGCTTCAAAGCTCTTAATTCCTCAACCTCCTGCAGCTGCTCCTAGGGTTGGGCGAGGAGGTGGTATACAAAGAGGTGGAAGGGTTGATTGGGGGCAGCATAAAGCGTATATTCGTTCATCGCCAACTGTCCTATTAGATATAATTAATTATAGAAATTTGGGAAGATTTCAGGAAAGATTTCAGGGAATTTATTCACAAATAAGAAATATAAGATATTTAACAGAAGAGGGGGGTAGAAGCACTTATAGTGATTATATAAGAAATGAATCAGCAACACCTCGGAATATTTTTACTGATATAAATAACCCTGCAGGTAGACCCGTTACAGAATATCCTATATTTCTAAGAACACACGATGACTCAGACTTCATTTCTATTCACGATGCTGGAAACAATATGATGATATATGTAAATAATCATGACCCACCTATTGATGAATTTAGTATTGATTCGTATGCTGGAGTATTAGCTGCAATGAGTAGTGATCAATTAGATCGAATAGCTAGTATTGATGAGAGCCTTAGAGTTGAAGAAAACCAACCAGTAGAAGCTTTACAAATTATTTCATTATGGAGAATATTTTATATAGTAGCAGGAGTAGCAGGAGTAGCAGCAGCAGGAGTAGCAGCAATGCAAGCACGATATAGTTCTAACCAGCGGGCTGGTGGGAATGAATACCAACAGGCTTATAGCCTCGTTCTAGCTGGTCATGAAATAACTACACTCTGTGATCCTGAACAAAAAGAGGGGTGGAATGTTAAGTTCTATCTTGTAGATGATGGAATTCCCTTCTATCATACAAACTTTCCCGAAATTTATGCCTTTTTTAGATGCTGCTTAGATGAGACCGCTCTAGATTATAGGTGGTTAGCAAAGTATCTTCAGTTTAAGAAAGATGCCTTTGCTGCAGGTGTTTCTGCTGGATTAAATAGAATTTTCTTTGAAATGGGCCTTGAGTTTAGACAGGCCGCTGCAGAAGAAGGAGATATCCCTGAGGAACAGATTGAACTTTTTGATGAAGTTTTAGTTAATGCCGCGGCCCTAACAAAGAAACACGAGGCTGCATTTGAGGGGTCTCCTACAGAAATTCTTAAGTATATGAGTAAAAATGATCTAACACCCTTGAGCTTTACTCATTACTACCAAAGAGCTTATAAAAATCAAGTTCCTGCAGCGCCTACTAAAAAGCAGGCACCTTTTTATGTAAAACCAAAGAATCTACTTGCACCAGGGGCTCCTCGCAAGGCTCCTCGTGCAGTGAAAGCAGGAGGGAGACGGACTAAAAAGAAAATAATATCTAAGAGAAGAAGAACACACAGAAAGAATGGTGCCTCCCGTTCGCTGGTATGATCTTTTATCCACGTGGATCTTTATTATTTCTGCACTCTATCCGCTACACAAAATCTCCACATTTCCTCTGAATATCTTGGCATCTGTTGGCTGCTTTGAGCCCATTCTAAATCCTCACAAGGAGAGCATGGTAAAGAATATCTATATTATCTTACTTCACACCCTCCCATTTCTCTGGATTCCATATGAGTTTACGACACAAACCTTGGTGTTTGCCCTCTGCGTAATTATTGCGTATCTAATCTTTATGGAGGTTCTGGATAAGAATCCGTTCCGAGTATATACTAACCTCTTGAATGAGAGTCACAAAACGGCGACTGAGTTTCTCTGCGATCGCTTCGGGGTTTATTGCCACGACGTCAAGTAAAATTGAAAAGGTGGCTGGTTTGCCCCTCCAGTATACAAAATGTCAACTCTCCGCGTTCGCCAGATCATCGAGGGCATGGATGCAGTGAGCCGCGCTAACCTCAAGAAGCTTCTTCCTCCAAAGCTGAAGATGCCTGACGCCGAGACCCAGCGCTACCCCAACGCCCTGCTAGGATGCTTTCCTGAACCCTATTCCTATCTTGGCATTCTGGCAGAGCATCTTCTTCGTCTTCCTTCATCTTCTATTACTGTGGATACACTGATTGCAACAGCAAAGAGTGTGTGCACAGAGTTTGGTGTAGAGCAAGAGGCAAAGGTTCGCAAGTCCAAGACAACCGAGCCCTTCCTTGAGTGTCTAATCGCAACACGCAAGGAACTAGAGAAGGTTCTTGTTGCCGGCCAACCACTCGAGTTTGAGCCGACAATTACGAGCGGCTCCGTCGAGGGCCATCCTGATATGAAGAACACGTCACAAATCTTTGAGATCAAGCTGACAGGCATGATGAAGGCAAACTGGACCGCGTTTCTTCTCCAGGTCTTCGCATATGGGGCTATTGCTACCGCGACGACCGATCTCTATCTCGTGCTCCCTCTTCAGAAGACGGTGTGGCACGCAGACATTCGCGGTTGGAAGAAGCGCAACGAGTTTCTGGAGGCTTTGACGAGTTGGTCCACGAAACAGCAGACAACGGGTCTAGAGACAGCTCTAATGGCCATGGCTTTGTGCGCCGAGCACCGAATTGGATGCCACGTTGGAAAGCAGAAGGTTCTTGCGACCACTCTGGCTGGGCTCGGCGACTACTCGCGCCCCTACCAGCTCTTTCTCGGTGGACCTCAGAACTCTAAACTAGTTATTGCCGACGATGATCTTGCCGCGAGCCTTGGTCTTGTAACGAAGACTCGGGCAAAGATCTATGTCCACAGCCAGTATATAATTAATCTGTGCGCGCCGACCGACACGTGGCACACGGATCTTCTGATCAAGAATCTGCAGTATACACGCGCCTTTGGCGGCCTCGGTGTCGTGGTTCACGTTGGAAAGTCGACGACACAGGGAGTGCCCGAGGCTTTGGAGAAGATGCGGGCGGCTATTGGCCTAGCCATTGAACATGCAACGGTGGACTGTCCTCTTCTTCTTGAGACGCCTGCGGGTCAGGGCACAGAGACGCTGAAGGATATGAATGAGTTTCTGAACTTCGTAGACTCCTTCAAGGATCAGCGGCTCCGTGTCTGCCTGGATACATGCCACGTCTTTGCCTGTGGACACAAGCCTCTTGAGTATATCAGCGCGGCCCTGGCAAGGCCGGCGCTCTTGAAGCTCATCCATTTCAATGATTCTCTGGGTGGCTGTGGATCGTGCGTAGATCGCCACGCGTCCATTGGAGCTGGCAATATTGGTATGGAGGGGATGCGCGCAATTGCGGAGACGTGCTCGGCAGCTGGGCTTCCGATGATTATTGAGTAACGTCGTGACTTCGTTAAAATAAATGTCCAACCTCGTTATGTGCGCTTAAAAACATGTATACGTTTCTTTAAAGTGAAAAGATGCGCATAGCTGTTGTAGGCAAATGCCAATTTTCCATGTTTAGTGGAAGCCAGGCAAATGCTACTCTTGCGGTAGCGGAAATTTTTAAGCTCCAGGGCCATGAAGTCTCCATTGTCTCCGTGGGAGAGACGACCTGGTGGGACGATGTGAACTCTTTGAAGGAAGAGTGGCCTGTTGTTCTATCAAGCCAGATCACGACCCCCTTTGATTTCAGCATTGAAGTTGGATATATGGTGGAGAGCCTGGAGGAGCGCAAGAAAATCGCAAATAAGACAGTTGTTTTAATCCGCAAGCATGCTGCCATAGATGAAATCGAACACTCCCTATTTCCGACTTCGGACAGATTCAGGTGCTGGGAGGGTGTCTCCGAAGTCTGGGCCTCCGATGCTTTCTGCAATTCAGACGATATTCAGATTCTGGAGACACTCTCACGCCTTCCTGTCTTCCGTGTTCCCTATGTCTGGACTCCTACCGCTGTAGAGAAGCACAAGGCAGAGATCAAATCTCCTCTCTGGTTACAACTCAATCATACATTCTTGGAGCAGGAGGAGAACAAGGGAAAGCAGCATTCTTGGTCTGTGCATATTGCCGAGACAAATACGACAAGCACGAGCAGCTGCACATTGCCGACTCTAATTGTGCGCGAGGCGTATATGAGCAAGGCGCTGCCTATAAATAAACTGCAGATTCATAATGGAGATCATGTTAACAAAAGCAAGTTTTTTCATGATAATGTGTGGCGGCATGCACGCGTGGATGACTTGAGTGGCAGTTTTCTCGGTCGGCAGCGCGTGATTGATTGGACATTTGAACCGATGAGTTGTGTTGTGACGCACCAGCGCTTTGTTCCGTTTCGCCCCATGCTCTTTGATCTGATGTGGATGGGAATTCCGTTTGTTCACAATTCAGAAATGATTCGTGATTTTGGCTTTGGTATAGAGCGGTTCTATTATAAGGATAATCGGATCACGGAGGGCGTGACTGCGTTAGCCAATATGAATGCTGATTTAATGGCGAGGAGAGGCTATTTTAGTTTAGAGGGACTCAATGGTCTTCGCCGAAGCATTTTAGAGAAGGTCTCACCGTTCAGCAGCTATATTCAGGCTGTTTGGAAGGAGAATCTGGAGCGCGTTTTTGCGGAAAAAGAAGCGTCAGCTTCTAGCGAAGCGTCATTAGCTTCTAGCAAAGCATTAGAGGAAACCAACGTCCTAACCATCGGCTTCTGCGACATGTGGGACAACTTCCAGCCCTCTTATAATTTTTTCACTCTTCTCCTTGAGGCCGCAGTAGCAGGAAAGATGAAGATCAGAGGTGTTGGTCTTACGAAGGGGTCTACTGAGAAGCCTGATCTCATCGTATTCGGCCCGTTCGGTCGCACATGGATGGAGTTTCCTCCGTCCATACCCAAGGTCTACTTTACAGGAGAGAATACACCGAAAATTCAGTATCCTGGTGTTGAACTCAACCTCTGTTATGCACATGAGGATATGACAAATGAGAAGTATCTACGCCTTCCTCTCTGGATCCTAGAGATCGACTGGTTCGGCGCAGATGCTGAGCGCATCGTGAATCCCAAGCCAATCCCTCTGGACCGTTGCACGAAGGTATTCCCTGAAGAGATGGCACATAAGAAGAAGTTCTGCTCTTTTATTGTCAGTAATCCGAGCAACCCTGTTCGCAACTCCGCCTACCAATGGCTCAGTCAATACAAGTCTATTGATAGCGGTGGCCCCCTTTTCAATAATATGGGAGATATTCTTCGTGCTGGCACAGGGGGTGGTGGGGGTGAGCTGAAAAAGCTAGAGTTTCTCAAGGATTACAAGTTCAGTATAACCTATGAAAATAGCTCCTCGCCTGGCTATGTGACGGAAAAGATACTGCACGCGAAGGCGGCTGGCTGTATTCCTATTTATTGGGGCGATCCCAAAATTAATCGCGACTTTGACACGGCCGGTTTTATCTGTGCACAGAATTTCAAGTCTCCTGCAGAACTTATTGAGGCTGTCAAGAAGGTGGATGAGGATGATACACTATGGAAGAAGATGTTTTCTGTTCCTGCACTCGATGAGTATAAGCTGGAGTGGACCCGTCGCACCCTATCTGAGTGTGCTAGACGAATGCTCTGCCTTGCGACAAAGACAAACTACTCGGTGCCGCGGTTCATTGGGGCGAAGACATCTTCACCAGTGTTAGCTTCTAAAGAAGCGTCAGCTTCTAAAGAAGCGTCAGCTTCTTTAGAAGCGTCAGTGTCAGTACCCTACGTCGTCACCTTTACAACGCGCAGATTCCTCCCTTCTCTCCAACTCTGGCTCAGTGCAATGGATACGCAGCGCAAGGGGGTCCCTGATCTCAAGGGGCGCGTCTATTTTGGAGAGGATGTTCCGCAGGAATCAATCCAGACTGTGATGTCTACATACCCTTGGATAGAGACTGCATTATTACCTGTAAAGGAGGTTCCTCCTAACTTTCCAGATATCTGGGAACCGCAACATTTCGCCTGGAAACTCTGGATCTACAAGACACTAGCAGATGATCCGCGCTTGAAGGGATCCCTCATCTTTTATTCAGATGCCGGCTGTTTCATGTGCCGCTGGCCCACGGCCTGGATCCAGAAAGCGTCTGTTGCAGATATCTGCTTCCTAGAGGATCCTCGCCAGAAGAATGAGCAATGGTGCCATGATGTGTTTATGCGAGCCCTGGAAGTTAGAGAACACGAAGCGAAGGCGCAGCAGATTGTTGCAGGAATTCTTGTCTTTAGGGCAGGAGTCCCGCGTGTTTGCGCCCTGTTTGATGAGGCGTGGCGTTTAGGACAGAGAAAAGAGATCATTGTTGGAGAGAAGTTCAGAGGATTCCTACCTGATGGACGGCCTCGCGGCCACCGCCATGATCAGAGTATCCTAAGTATTCTCTCTATGCGCCACGGAGCTGCGCGCTTTCCCCTCGATGATGTGTATGGTGATGTGTCCCTGCGCGAGACATTCAATACAGGTAAAGCCATTTACTGCCATCGTAACCAATTCAAGCTAAACAAGCCTTTTTCAAAGGGAATTGACGATTGCTACATTATTAACTTGGATCGACGTGCAGATCGGATGGAGCGGCTTTACAAGACAACACCTGATCTAAAGACAAGAGCAAAGCGCTTCTCTGCCATTGAAGGAAAAAAGTTACAACTCACACCAACTCTGGCAGGCCTCTTCAAACCGCATGATTTCATGTGGAAGAAGCCGATTATGGGCTGCGCACTCAGTCACTTGAGTGTCTGGTGGAAGCTTCTCACAGAGCATCAGGATATTCAGACATTTTTGGTTTTGGAGGATGATGTGAAGCTGGATCCGACATGGGAGGCTAAATGGCTTGCAGCCGAGCCGCATCTACCCGAGGATTGGGATGTGATTTATCTGGGTGGAATCCTACCCCCTAATCGTGCGGGCTTCGAACAAATTAAAGATCGTGTAAATGAGCATTTCAGTCGCGTGGCACCGAACTCGGCCTTTGGTCAGAATCCTCCAACCCGCTATTTTCACTGGTGCGCCTACGCATATGTTCTCTCTAGACGTGGTGCAAAAAAGATCATTGATGTGATGGCGTCAAAGGGTGGATACTGGACAAGTGCGGACCATATGATCTGCAACCCTATCAATGTGATGAATCTGTATTTCTTGGATCCTCTTGTTGCGGGATGCTACCAGGACGATGATCCTAGATACCAGCAGAGCGCATTCAATGATTTCAATCGCGTGGATTCGTTTGATAGTGATCTGTGGAATAATGATGAGCGATTCAGTGAAGAGGAGGTTCGGGCGGCAATGGCTCTAGTTCCTTCTTCAATTGGTATTGACAAGGCGGTTCAGGAGGCGGCGGCGTTTTCTTCTGATGCAGCCACGCCTTTAACCGCTAAAGCGGCGTCACCTGCACCGCATCCAAATGCAATCAACGACGCCCCTACTAGGACTTTCAAGCACCGTATCTATTGTCTGCCTGAACACAACCTTGACTTCAGTCAGCTCTATGAAAAGGAGTGGCTCACAGAACTTCTTGGAAATCCCACCAGTGTTCAGATTGAGCATGTTGATCTTTCAAAGAAGATACCTCTGGATGAGACACCCATTGTCGTTGTTCAGAGACCATGGCTTAGTCACTACACCGCTTTACTGCAAGGATGGTCTTTTCAGGGGATCCGTTTCTATGTCCTCCATCTCAGCGATGAGCATTGCACCGATCATCTTGCCCTTTATGACCTCCCTGGCTGTATTAAAGTGGTCCGCATGTATGAGAGGGAAGATTTAACAGACGCACAGAGGGCCAAGTCTCTGATCATCCCTCTCGGATATCACTGGACGATGCGGGGAGGTGGAAACCCAATGCCTGTGGAGAGGACGCCGCGCCTTCCATTCCGCAACTTCCGCTGGTCTTTCTTTGGCACGAATTGGCGGGGTCGCAAGGATGCGCTTACACCCCTTATGCAGTTTGAGCCAAATCGCGCCAAGTTCCTCGATACATGGAACGACCCTGCAATGATCAGTTACGATGAGTATATTGGAACCCTATTAGACACTGTCTTTGTGCCGTGTCCTGGTGGAAATAACGCGGAGACATATCGCTTCTACGAGGCGCTTGAATGCGGCTGCGTGCCGATCGTGGTTCGGGAACAAGGTGACGAATTGTTTGTTAAGAAGATAACAAGCAATATGCCGATTTTAGCGGTGCCTTCTTGGGCTGAAGCAGCGATGCTAATGCGGCAGCTGTATGGAGATAAGGAACTGCTCGAGAAATACAGACTGAATATTCTGAATGGCTGGAGGGCTTGGAAGGGGCGTCTTGTGACTGAAGTCAAGGGGGCGTTTCAGATATAGGATAATGGCCTAGGTATGAATATTCATACATTTGGTGATAGTCATTGTCATAATGGATGGATGCCAAATGTGAAAACTCACCACCTAGGCCCCAAATTATGCTATTCAATTGGTCGCGATGGGATAAGTATTAGGGGGTCAGGTGTTGTTAATAATGATATTATTATTTTTTGTTTTGGCGAGATTGATTGTAGATGTCATATCCATAAGCATATTGGTAAGAAATCCTATAAAGAGATAATAGATGATATAGTAGAAAAGTATTTCATTGCACTTAAAAAATGCATTGAATCACTTACTGTAACGACCTGTGTGTATAATGTTGTTCCTACAGTTCGCGCAAAAGATATAAAAGAAAATCCTGAGTTTCCCCTGGTAGGAAGCGATGAAGAACGAAAACGGTATGTTCTCTATTTTAATTCTAGATTAAAAGATAAATGTCATGAATATGGGTTTATATTCTTTGATGTATATGACAAGTATATAGATAAAGATGGATTCTTAAATAGGGGGTTGAGTGATGGGAATGTTCATATACAAGATGGTCGTTTTATAGAGAACTTTCTAAAAACATGAAAAGAAGCGGGTCCATGTTCTTTTAGGAGGTGTTGACGCGGCTGACGCCGCAGCCACCTTCGTCCACTGATCAAAGGTATAGCGATCACCCATAGAAGTATTGCAACGAGAACAGAGTGGATAGAGATTGTCCACCGTTACAGGACCACCTTTTGACTCAGGAATATTATGCCCACTCTGAAAATCAAACACTGTTATTATATTTGGACACCAAGATGTTAAACATTTATGTTCAAATACTTTACCACATCTCTTAATCCAAACAGCCTCGCGAATGGCAACAGGAATTTTCTGCTTTCTTGAAGCCTTTACTCTTTTTATTGAAGATATAGTGTTAAATAAGTTTCTAACACTGCTCCTATGCGGCATGCTTAATTAAAGAGAAGATGTTTAAAGCCGTGCCCCGATTTACTGTAGAACCATGTCTGACGGGCCCAGTTATCTTAAGCCCCTGGAGTCCCAGCTTGCCCTTTCGAATATCGGCTTTGGCACCATGTTTACTGAGGGCTCGAAGGCTACTCCTGCTCCTGCCCCTGCAACTGCAGTAACAACAGTCGCGAGCTCAGCCAAGATTCACTTCATGCTTGTGAGCACCCACCTCCAGCAGTTCACCGGTTATTCCAAGGTGTCCCACAACCTCGTTCTTGAAATGTCCAAGCAGCCTTGGGTTCGCCTTGTCCACTATGGTTTTCAGAAGAACCCGCAGTCTCCTCCTAATTACCGCGGCTACCCTTCCAATGTAGATGTGATTGATGCGGCTGGCCTGGAGGCGCAGCAGCAGGGGCAGGGGCAGCAGGGATTCGGCTTCGCCCAGCTGCCCGAAGTGATTCGTCGCAAGGACCCTGACGTTGTTATGATCTACAACGACATGTCCGTCGTCGCGCGCTTTCTTGAGGAGATCCGCAAGTCGGGCATCCCGCGCACCTTCAAGATCTGGATCTACGTGGACCAGGTCTACACGACGCAGCTGCAGATGTATCTGGACGTGCTGAACCGCGACGCCGACCGTATCTTCGCCTTCACGCCCTATTGGAAGCAGTGCCTCAAGGACCAGGGTATCACGCGCCCCATTGATATCCTGCTCCACGGCTTTGACAGCAAGACTTTCACGCCTGTTTCCAAGGAGCTTATCCGCAAGCAGATGAACCTGCCGCAGGATGCGTTTATCTACCTCAGTCTGAATCGCAACCAGCCTCGCAAGCGCTACGATATTCTGATCCGCGCCTTCGTTGAGCTCGTCGTCAAGTATCCGACGAAGCCTGTTTTCCTGTTGTGCATCTGCGACAAGGGAGAGAAGGGTGGCTGGTGGCTCTTTGAGATCTTCCAGCGTGAGCTCAAGATGCGCAATGTGAAGATCGAGCAGTTCGGTAACCGTCTCATGCTCAGCAATCAGGACATGAGCTTCCGCGACGAGGACATCAACATGTTCTACAATGCCACAGATGTGGGTGTGAGCTCGGCCGACGGTGAGGGCTTCGGTCTCTGCCACTTCGAGCAGATGGGTGTGGGTGTTCCGCAGGTTGTGCCTGATATCGGCGGGTTCAAGGAGTTCTGCTCAGCCGATAACACTGTGCTCGTGAAGCCGACGGAGCGCTACTATATGCCGACCGCATTCAGCCCTGTAGGTGGGGAGTGCCACGCAGTCACGCCGCATGATCTCTGTCTCGGCATGGAGGAGTATCTGCTGAACTCGGACAAGCGAGAGGCTCACGGAAAGGCGGCGCGCGAGAAGGTGCTCAGCTACACATGGGAGCGCGCGGCCCTGCCCCTTATCAAGCAGCTCAAGAGGGCTCTTGAGGACATGGAGGAGGCTGCTTAATAAATTAAAATTATAATTTAGGATGAATTTAATATATGTCTTGTGCTATGACGATACTACCGAAAAAATAGCAAAAGATATGTATAAATGCTATGCGTGGAGCCGTATACTCCGTCTTCCATCTTCAAACATATATCTAGAAAGTATCATGTATAAGGGAAAAATGATGGAATTAGAAGATGAATGGAAAGATAAAAAGTATGTTGGCACTATTTCTTGGAAGTTCTTTAAAAAATCTAATTTAAATCTTCTTAATCAACTCATGATGAGCGCAAATAACTATGATTTTATTAAACTAATAAAATCATCTGAAGATGGACACTGGCACGATACTCTGATGGAAAAAATAACGATAGAGTTTTCTTCAAGAGTTGGCATAGTAGTTCCAAAGAAACATAAGTGGTTTTTCTGCAATTACTGGTGTTCTACGCCTAGTTTTATGCGTGAATATTGCAAATGGTTTCAATCTACTGTGGTCCCAGCTATAGATCTATATCCAGACTTAAAAGAAAAGTGTAACTATGAAAATGGTGTTCTTACTGCTGAAGAATGCCTCGTAAATTTGGGAGTTCCTCATTATCCATATTTACCTTTTATTTGTGAGCGTCTTATTTCACTTTATCTTTCAAAGAAACCTTCATTAAAAGTGAATCAGTTTAAAAGTCACCATAGTAAATAGAATGACAAAGGGAAATACCATTATCGTAACAGCAATAGCCCTTTTATTACTTGCACTTATTGTCTCCCGGTTCTATCCCTTTTCCGAAGGGTTCCAGGCCTCAAAGAATGATCTTTGCGCCACCTTGAAGAAGGGCAAGGCTGATATCCAGGCGCAGCTGGACCAGGCGAATGCGACAATTACAGATGCTACGGCGCAGATTGCAAAGATTCAGGCCTCTCTCAATGAAATTACGACAATGAGCAGCTCTTTTTCTTGTTAACGCATACTACCGTCGTGACTTTAAATTAAGGAAGCTTTAGCTTCCTTAATTTAAATGTCCTACGACGTTTATGGTGGCAGGCCTCACAATTAAGGAAGCTCTCTGAGCTTCCTTAATTTTGAGCGCCA
>Ga0114960_10000085_pt1 | contig 71533 bp, 61 predicted proteins | sample C_130625_MF_Meta_FD_92637 | JGI IMG/M metagenome (GOLD analysis project Ga0114960, IMG submission 92637) | Freshwater microbial communities from Lake Croche, Canada to study carbon cycling - C_130625_MF_MetaG | ecosystem: Environmental > Aquatic > Freshwater > Lake | place: Lake Croche, Canada...
CAGCATGATGCAATACTTAAACCGGGCACTACCTGGAGAAATAGACCATTGCAACCACATCAACTAATATGTATTGAGCAAGGCACAATCATCGAAGTAAGTACTCCGGACTCTGTCAAAGACAACTATCGTGTACTGCCAGGAGACAGTCAAAAATGAAAATATTACTAACAGGTCATCGTGGATTTATTGGTAGCAATATGCTACAGGCTCTTAACGGCATGGAACACAAAGTTGATACATTTGAATGGGCGGACGGACCATGCCCTGGAGTGATAGACTATGACTGGGTCATACACATGGGTGCTATTAGTTCAACTACCGAACGTGATGTAGACCGAGTGTTTACTCAAAACTACGATTTTAGTGTCGGACTATTTGATGACTGTAAAAGATTTGGGGTCAATTTACAATACTCTAGTTCAGCCAGTGTATATGGGCTGATTAGTACTTTTAACGAAAATGCTCCGCCCGATCCTTGCACACCCTATGCCTGGAGCAAGTATTTGTTTGAACGGCATCATACTAGACACCAAGGTGGTAACACGGTACAAGGTTTTAGATATTTTAATGTATACGGTCCCGGAGAAGATCACAAAGGCACACAAGCAAGTCCTTATCATCAATTTGCAAAACAAGCACGAGAAACAGGTAGAATACGAGTGTTTGAAGGTAGTGAAAATTATCTTAGAGATTTTGTGCCTGTACAAGATGTTGTGGCCATGCACTTGAGATTTCTCACAAGGCCTGTTAGTGGTATATTCAACGTGGGAACTGGTAAAACTCGAAGTTTTCGACAAGTAGCCGAACAATTTGGTGTGCCCATTGATGAGATACCCATGCCCGAAAATTTAAAAAACAGTTACCAAATGTACACATGTGCTAATATGACTCGAACTTATCAAGCTCTAAACGGTTGACATTGTACTGTACAGAGTGTATACTATTAAACAACACAAAGGACCATGATGACTGATTTAGAACAACACCAGTATGCAGGATTAACTAGCCAGGCGGCAGTCAAGGCTGTGGGCAATAGATATGATTTAATTTTGATTGCCAGTCGCAGAGCAAGAGAAATCAGCCGTGGTGATGCACCTCGTGTGAATTGCAAACATGGCATCATGTTGACCACTCTTAAAGAAATAGAAGACGGCAAAACTGGTCGTGAATATCTTACCAAAACACTAGACATTGAACCTCGTCGACGCCACAAGGACCATGCGGGATTCTGATCAATCAAACAGTGCCAATGGTCGAGATAGTTTTGATGTCACTACTGGCAACACCTTAATACATTTTTTTAATCGCAATGTAACACCATATGCTACCAGCACATCAGGTCCCAAGTTTGATCTAGTTTCGGTTGAACAACAAAAAGACCTAATGATCAATCATGCTAGGATGTATGCCCAGCAAGAATATGATCGTATCATGGAGTTGGTAGCAGTATTAGAAAAACAAGCTCAAGATATCAAACGCAGACTTGACGTGACTGATGCGGTGTACGCCGCAGAATACAATTTTCAACTTGTAATGGGCAGGTGCTATTGGCTGGTTCAGCACAAAAGACATGAAAAGACACTGCTAGTACATAACGGTCCAACCGATTGGTCTACTGGCATTCCTGAAGATTACCAGTACTTAATGCAGGTAAGATACATGGGCGATCATACCTGGCAAGAAGTAACTAATAAGTAGTACTTGACCAAATATTTCCAAAATGCTATAATATGGAAATGTACAAAATAGAACAACAAGAATTTACCACACTAGCAGACGCTATGACTCATGCCAAAACTCTGGATGCCTTTGTGGTGATCTACGGAAAAGATTTTGAAATATGCGGACGCTTTGGTGTTGATGCAGTGAGCAATGGGGTATGTCCAGATGGCATTGCATATGATTGGAACAAGGCTGATCGCATTGGACGAGTAAAGAAAAAACAAGTATAAGGAGCAAGATATGCCAGCAGTATTTTTAGTCAGTGACACACACTTTGGACACGCTGGTGTATGCAAGTTCACACACCCAGACAACCCCGAAGTAAAATTACGTCCATGGACTGATCCTGCAGAAATGGATGAAGCTATGATCCGGAATTGGAATGATCGTGTGCGTCCCAACGACAAGGTGTACCACTTGGGAGATGTTGTGATCAACCGCAAGGCATTGAAAACATTGGCTCGCTTGAATGGTGACAAGGTGTTGATCCGTGGCAACCATGATATCTTCCGCGATGATGAGTACAGGATGTACTTTAGAGAATTACGTGCCTACCATGTGATGAATGGACTTATTTTGAGTCATATTCCTGTTCACGAAGCGAGCCTTGGTAGGTTTGGTTGTAATATACACGGACACTTGCATGCTAGTCGTGTAAAGCGGGCACGTGGCATAGATGCCCGGACTGGCGAAGTGTTGTATGGTACTGAGATTGATCCAAGGTATCACTGTGTTTGTGTCGAAACTACAGATTTTGCACCCATCTTGTTTGAAGACGTTATCAAACGCATCAAAGCCGAAGGTGGCTCAGTTGGGTTTCGTAACGGCAACGGTCCCACAATGTAATACTCAAGTATTACCTTTAAAAAGTACTACTCTAGTACTACAAAACCCTGCTCAGAGCAGGGTTTTTCTTGGACTTGACCATTAATTCCCGAAATGCTATAATAAGGACATAAACAGCAAACAGGAGCCAGTATGATAGACGCAAAACGCAAAGACGATTTTTACATTGACGGTACCAGTACTGAGTCCGGCCCAGTGGTACGTTGGAACTCAAACGACAGCATTCCGTTTGGTGACATGCTGGCTGAGTTTGCCAATGCTGGTTGGATCACTGAGCAAACAGTTGAGAACAGCCTGGCTCAACGCAAAATTGAAGACCGCAAGGCCATCCAAGCATACGTTGACAACTACCGTGGTCCCAGCGAAGAAGAAATGTTTGAAGCCCGTGCCGCTTTTGGTGCAGGTGCAAGAGTTTACAATGTTTTTACCGGCACATCTTACTCAGTTTAAAGGAAACACTATGAGCAAAATGAATGAACTCAGCATGATGGTGGATACCATCTGCGAAGACCGTGGATACGACAGTGCCCGGGAATTTGATTACAGTGACGTGGAGTACCTTGCTGAGGACTTTGGCGTGACTGTGGCGGACATGTGTGGCCTGTTGCGTATTGAGGTTCCAGAAAACTGTATGCCTTCTGCAACATGTTAAAAGAACAGTTGACCACTAAATCACTATCTGCTATACTAACGACTTAATTAACTAGAAAGGCACAGCCCATGTCAGAATCACGCACAGTCACAAGCCAGCAGGCTCGTAAAAGTATCCTTAAAGCATTTAAGGTAAAACGTCCACTCTTTTTGTGGGGTCCTCCCGGTATCGGCAAAAGCGATCTTGTGGCGGGCATTACTAAAGAACTTGGTGGCATTATGTATGACTGCCGCTTGGGACAGATGGAACCCACAGACATTCGTGGTATTCCGTTTTACAACAAAGACATTGGCAAGATGGATTGGGCTCCTCCCATTGACTTGCCCGACGAAGAGACTGCAAGCAAGTATCCCATTGTGGTGCTATTCCTGGACGAGATGAATAGTGCATCCGGTAGTGTACAAGCGGCGGCTTATCAACTTATTTTAAACTTCCGCATTGGCAAATACCACTTGCCCAAGAATACAGTAATTGTGGCGGCTGGCAACAGAGAGAGTGACAAAGGTGTTACCTTCCGCATGCCAACTCCACTTGCAAATCGTTTCTTGCATCAAGAGATGAAGGTAGACTTCCCAAGTTGGCTTGAGTGGGCAGTCAACAATAAGGTACACCAGGACGTGGTAGGCTATTTGAGCTTTGCCAAACAGGACTTGTATGACTTTGACGCCAAGTCATCCAGCCGTGCGTTTGCTACACCACGTACCTGGATGTTTGTGAGTGAGTACTTGCAAGAAGATGACGGTGACAACGAGACACTTGCAAACATGATCTCTGGTACTGTGGGTGAGGGACTTGCAATCAAGTTTATGGCTCACCGCAAAGTAGCGGCCAAGATGCCCAACCCAAGTGACATCTTGAGCGGCAAAGTTAAAGACTTGAATGTTAAAGAAGTGTCGGCCATGTACAGCCTGGTTATCTCCATGTGTTACGAGCTCAAAGGTGCCATTGAGAACAAAGTGGAAGACAAAAAATTCCATGAAATGTGCGACAACTTCCTGGGTTACATGATGAAGAACTTTGAGACCGAGCTCACTGTGATGGGTGCCCGCATTGCACTTACCACATACGACTTGCCCTTCTTGCCCACCAAGCTCAAGAACTTTGACGAGTTCCATCAGCGTTACGGAAAATACATTTTACAGGCGTCAGCCTAATGTGTTTGGAGGGCGGTGTTCAAAAAACACTGGGCTGTGTCTCACTGCCCTCCTTCTTAATGTTTGACCACAAAATCTGGATGTGCTACAATACATACATAACGCAACAAAGGAACCTGCAATGACAACCAGTACAGTAAACAAAAAAGAAAGCGACAAGTTCAAGGACCTTATTGGTCCCATGGATACCAAACTTGACCGGATTGTACGTGAACAATTGATTACTGCCAGGGTTGGCTTGTTACTTAAAGCCAGTTTCTTTGGCAACCTTGCAACCAGATTAAAGTTGGTAAATGCTGACGAGTGGTGTGCTACTGCCGCAACAGATGGCAGACATTTTTATTACAATACCCGTTTTATCCAGATGCTTAAACCCAAAGAGATTGAGTTCTTGTTTGGGCACGAGGTGTTGCATTGTGTGTATGACCACTTTGGGCGTCGTGGCGACCGAGATCCACAGTTATGGAACATTTCCAATGACTTTGCTGTGAATGGCGACTTGGTAAAACACAAGGTGGGTGAGATGATTACCTCAGTGCCTTGTTTGTTTGATCGCAAATATGATGGATTAAGTTCAGAAGAAATCTATGACAAGTTGTACGAGAAGGCTGAGAAGATTGACATAGGTGCATTGCTGGACAAAATGATTGACGAGCATTTGGATGGCAAAGACGGCAACAATGAAGGCTCCGGTGAGGACGACAAAGAAGGCAAAGGCAAGCCCAAGCTCTCAGCAGAAGAGCGTCAACAAATCAAAGACGAGATAAGAGAAGCCATGTTGGCGGCTGCCGCTACAGCAGATGGTGCCGGTAATATTCCAGTAGGGGTCAAACGTATCATCCAAGACTTGACTGAGCCCAAGATGAATTGGCGTGAACTGTTACGCATGCAGTTGGAGTCAACTATCAAGAGTGACTACACATGGATGCGAACCGGACGCAAAGGCTGGCACATGGACGCCATCATGCCCGGCATGAAGAATGATCCCATGATTGATATCGCGCTCATGATTGATGCATCCGGCTCCATGAGCGCGGGCATGATCAAAGACATCTTGAGTGAAGTAGCAAGTATCATGGAATCATTCCCAGCATACCGAATCCATGTTGCAACATTTGATACCAAAGTTTACAACCCACAACAGTATGATTCAGAAAATTTAGAAAGCATTACTGACTATGAGGTAATGGGCGGTGGTGGTACTGACTTTACTTGTATGTTTGATTACTTTAAAAAGGAAGAGATCGAACCCAAACGCCTTGTGGTGTTTACTGATGGTGAATGTTACGACAGTTGGGGTGACGAGAACTACTGTGATACTGTTTGGATCTTGCATGGCACCACTACTCTTGTGCCACCTTGGGGTCAACATGCTTACTATGATTTAGAATTGGCAGACGCATAATGGCAGAGTATTTTTTGTACGGGTTCTTGCTAGGATACTTTTGGGACCTGTTGTTTAAACTAGTTAGGAGAATATATGAAGAAGCCAAAATCGCAAAAAGAGACTGGAATCGACCCAGCAGTTGATGTCAATACTCGAGATCGATTTGATCTTGAACAAGAGATTTTACAATGCTGGAACATAGTTGACGATATCACACAATATGTGGAATCAGGTGCCAGTGCCGCAGAGTTCAAAATTCTCAGCCAATACTACGAACGCAAGTTTGATCAACTGTGGGACACATTCGGTAGTATGGTCGAAAACCGCAAAATGTAATCATGAGTCCCGAACAACGCATGGCTGAACTCATGGCACCTGTTGAACAACAGATTTTAATGTGCGATGATGAACAAGATTTGCTAATGATGGCTTGCGCCATGTTGCAACGTACTAGAGAAATTATGGACCATACTCTAGGCGAAACTGGTCGTAAAAATATGTTTAAGGAGTATACGTGATGGAAAAATTGTACGCATTTATTGTAAAGTATCAAGACGTTATTTCGGGATTCTTTTCCGGAATGTTTTTGATGATGTCATTGAACTATTTCCAACTTGGCGATGGTTGGATGGGACTGACCATGTTGATTGTGTCCATAGTGAATTTGATTGCTGTGGGTCAACGTATTGGCGGGCATGGGAAACCAGACTGAATACTTTGAACGCATCGGCTATAGACCCAAGTGGTCTATAGGTGACCGTGTTTTTGGACATTGGCATCGAATACCATTTGTGGGTACTGTGGGCAATGATCGATTGATTAGTAAACGTGCTGGTCCCGAGATTACTATACACCTAGATTTACCTATCCGGTTTGAAGATCAGATATATAACATTATCGTTGTCAAACACAAAGATATTAAGGCGTACAAATAATAGCATGATTATAAATTTTTTCATGGATGATATATATCTTGCTGTGATTGGTTGTAATTTTCGCCAGGATGACGATCCACAAAGATTTGAACAATATATTTTTCAAGCGCTGGGTATTTACAATTTTTTACCTAACTGTGAATATCAAATAAATCTGTTTGCATCAAATAATTCTATACATCAAAAAGTACAAGAACTAATTAATCTGCCAGAATCTAAAGAAAAAAATATATATCTAACTACAATGGGCTACCAAGATTATCCTTTGATGTGGGCATTGTATTATATTTCAAACCCTATAAAAGAATTAACAAACAATAATAAATGTAAAATAGTTGTATTAGGGCAACGTTTTTTGCCTCATATAAATCAAGATAGTTTATATGGATATAATTTATATGAGGCAGTGTGTAACTCAGGAATAACCTTGTCAGAAAATATTATACTAATGGTAGATATGGCTGGACTATGGAAAACCGATGCTCAGAACCTCATTGATGCAAAATTTTCCCAACCTAAACATGCCATCTCAGATTTTATTGTGAACCGGGGTAGCAACGAGAGCATTCAATTAAAATCACCTAAAATAGTACAATCTAATATATGGGAGCGTGATTTTATCCCTGTATTTAAAACTGATACATTTGACTATTTGACCGCATATTTAAAAACTAATAAAACCCATTCTTATTTGTGTTTAAATAATCAACCAAGATACCAAAGATATGTAACAAATAAAACAATTGAATTTTTAGATATTAAAAAAGATGCACTTTATAGTTTTAGACATTTTGATACTTTAAATAATCATGAACGAATAAAAGAAAGAATTGCTGTTGGATGTAATAACGATGAAGAATTACAAAGATTTTTTAATCACATACAATTAAATCCAGACGCTGATCCAATAATATTGGACGGCGACGATAAATTCAATCAAGGTGTCAAAGACGGGGTTGGTACCTATTTCTTCCAGACACGCGGTGCAGTTTTAATGAATCCTGAATATTTAGCAAATACATGGTTTAGTTTGGTAACAGAAACAGGGTTTCTCAGTGAAAAAACTTTTAAATTAATATACTATTGCCATCCGTTTATACTGGTGGGGATGCCGGGGATTCTTAATTCTCTAAAGGAACTGGGATATAAAACATTTGATTGCGTATTTGATGAGAGTTACGATGACATGCATCTCAATGAGGAGAAAATATTATTTGTATCTAACCAGGTAAAACAATATTGCGGTGCAGAAGGTCGAAACAAATTCGCAGAAAAACTTCCTGAAATTGAAAAAATATTAAAATATAATAGAGAAGTATTTATAAACAAGAACCATTTTAAATTTTGGGCCGATCTTTAATCACCGTAACGTTTTGTTTCTCTAACAGGATCATTGAGTTTTTCTGCCATGATATTTTTAAGAATGTATCGTTGGTGTAGTACATCACGAGCATGCAACGCTCTTCTGCCTACTTCGGCCAAATCATACTTGTGTTCTACTCTGAAGTTTTTAAAATCATCCTCTAGTGCCCATACTTCCTCATGTACTTTGTATAGTTTATCTAGCTCTTCGTTGATTAACTCAAAATTAATGTTGTGCAATTGCTCTGTATAAAAATCTAATTCTTCTTTGTTGTTACCAAGTTTTGCAAATTTTAATTTAGCGATACAATATCGGTCTACTAGTTCAATAACAGGGAATTTATACATCATATATTTACTTAGAATAAAAACAGTATATATAATAAAGATATTAAGGCGTATAAATGAACTCAGTAGACATGGCTAACAACCTAATTTTTAGGGCAAAGAATTTACAAGAATTTACAGTGACAACAGAACTCCCCGAAGGATTTAAATTCAACGGGGCGGTTCCTTTTGATCTACAAATTGTAGGCAAGCAGTTAGAAGCACAAGTTTGGGCAGTAGATTTTGAAGAAGCAGTCAATAGGCTAAACGAATTTCTCCAAACTGAGGAGTAAAATATTTTCTATTGGTAATTAGACAGTAAATATTAGTATGGAAAATACAACTCAACCACCACAACTTACCATTGCTGATTTAGCAAGCCTCAAACAAATTGTTGACGCCGCGTGTACACGTGGTGCTTTCAAGGCCGCAGAAATGCGTGCCATTGGAGAAACATACGACAAGTTATCTGCTTTCCTTGACGCCACTCAACAAGCGGCACAAGCGGCAGAACAAGCACAACCTCAAGGAGATCAAAATGCTTAAACATATAGGACGACACGGTGACCGTAAGGTTGCTATTCTCTTTAGAGAAGTACCCGGCGAAGAGCACATGTGCCTTGTGGTGTACCCAGAAACCATGCCCACACATATCCATAATTCAATTCTGGCCACATTAGAAAGCCCTGCAGGACAGTCCGCAACAAGTTTAAGTGATGTGTTACATCGCAATTTGTTACCTGATGGTCGTCCACAGTTGGAAGCATTGCATAAAGAAGGAATGATTAAAAAGATTCCTACCAATCAAGTTATTGTGACTCCTACTGCGCAAAGCAGTGTGAAGTTAGACGAGATGAACAAGATTATCAAAGAGATGGAATCAGGCGAGAGCGCCTACAAACGTTTACAAGAAATTGACAAGAACACTGGCTTTGTTGATCCTGCACAAAAACGCAAAGCCGAAGCAGAATACAAACGTGACCAAGAGCGTAAGGCGCAAGACACAAGAACACCATATGTTGCACCACCATTGGCCAGTCCTGATGGCGCATTAGATGACAAGACTCTTGCGACAAATATGTTAGCTCAAGCCAAACGCATGGAAATTGAAGCCAAGGGCATGATTGCTGAAGCCGCTCGCATGAAAAAAGAAGCACAAGGGTTAAACCCATCAGTTAGAGTACAAGAGAGTGAGAATTACGTTACTCCAGTAGTAAGTACACAATCAACTACACCTCGTAAAGGTCGTCCTCCCAAAGCCAAGGTAGTGACTGCCGATGCAGTTCAGTGATGAGTTCTTAGAACAGTGGGAACACATCATTGATGAAGTTACTAAGACCGAAGTCCCGCTAGAATGCATTAAAAAAGTAGTAGTAAGATTAAACAACAAGCGTCAGCGTACGATTAATCTTTCAATGCTACGTAAACAAGGACTTGACTTACAAGAGATTGAAATAGTCTTGTCCCGAACCTTAAATGAATTTGGCGATCAAGTTCGCGATCTCGACTTCGTGGTTGATGTCAGCAAAGTTGCCAAAATGGTTCAGCCCGAAACCGATAAACTTTTAAAAGACTTATGAATGTACGACTACTCAGTTACAGCCAGCCCACACTTGAATTTGCCAGCCAAGGCATTTCAGATGCCCAAGAACTCATCGCATACTGTGCCCGAGTATCAAACCCCGCAAACCAACTCAACACCGACACCAGTGAAAAACTCATCCGATACCTTGTCCGACACCAACACTGGAGTCCACTTGAAATGGTTTCAGCTTGCATGGAAATTACGACAACACGAGATATTGCACGGCAAATCCTACGTCACCGATCGTTCAGCTTCCAAGAGTTCAGCCAGCGTTATGCGGACCCGACTAAAGATCTCAACTTTGTTACCCGAGAGGGACGACTTCAAGATCCAAAGAATAGACAGAACAGTATAGAGCATGATGATCACTTGTTGGAAAACGAATGGTATCGTGCTCAACAACGAGTAATCTATGCAGCCAAACGTGAATACGAATGGGCTATTGCCAACGGCATTGCCAAAGAACAAGCTCGTGCTGTTCTACCCGAAGGCTTGATCGAAAGTCGCATCTACATGAATGGTACCTTACGCTCATGGATTCACTTTGTTGAGTTAAGAAGTGCCAACGGCACACAACTAGAACACCAAGAAGTAGCTCGAGCCTGTGCCCAAGCCATTACTGCTATATTCCCAATGGCTGCTGATCTAGTTGCAAACTCTTGATCAATCTGCTATACTAGCGTATGGCAATTGCTGATCCACAAACATCTTCAGACCTATACAAGCCACGCGAATCAAAAATAATTGATGGTAAAGTAATCACTGTGAGTGATATGCTTGTGCATACGTTCGATGTAGGTGATGTTGAGGATCCAGATATAGTTGCAGGATTCCAACTTGGTGATTGGGAACGCAGTGAAGCAGGACAATGGGTCATGACCAATGCTGTAGAAACACCATACTGGATCAGACGCGGTGGTCCTGAGTACTGGGGACACAAATACCATGTTGTGGCTAGGATGCGAGAATCAGATCAAACGTTTTTTAAATTAAAGTGGGGTAAAGAATGAGAATACTTGTAACAGGCGGGCTAGGACTTATTGGGCACAATGTGGTGGCACGATTAGAAGCTCGTGATCACAAAGTCGTTATAACAGACACACGTACTACGTATGGAATTATTCCACAGGCAGAACTCGATTACTTGATGTCTGAACGTATCAAGAAGATCAAAACCAAATCAATCTACAATGTTGATATTACTGATGCAGAAAAATTTGATGCACTAGTGGCCAAGCACGAACCCGAAGTTATCATACACATGGCCAGTTTTCCAAGACAAAAAGTTGTTAATGCCAACCCTGCTTGGGGTAGTCGTGTGATGATGGAAGGCCTGATCAACATTTGCGAGAGTGCCAAAAAGCACCGTGTTGAGCGTGTTGTGTACATTAGTAGTTCAATGGTGTACGGAGACTTTGAAGATCAAGTGGAAGAAGATCACGATTGCAAACCTATTGGTCAATATGGTATTATGAAACTCACAGGAGAAGACATTGTTAAAGATTATTATCGTCGTGGGGCTTTTGACTATTGCATTATTCGTCCCAGTGCTGTTTATGGGCCCTTGGACGTCGAAGACCGAGTGGTCGCCAAGTTCATGCTCACAGCAATGCGAGGCGGTGTGCTCAAGGTCAACGGTGCCAACGAAACCCTAGACTTTACCTATGTGGATGATGCCGCAGATGGTATTGTGGCCGCCGCCATACGTATCATGAGTGCAAACAAAACATTCAATATTACTAAATCACATAGTGTCAGTTTATTAGAAGCCGCTGAAATGATTGTTAAGATTGTGGGCCGAGGCACCATTGAAGTGCGTGACAAGGATGCAGACTTTCCGTCACGCGGTGCATTAAATATTGATAGAGCAAAAATTATTCTCAGCTTTGATCCCAAAGTAGACGTTGAACAAGGATTTAAAAATTACTACAACTGGCTTGACAATTCCCCATACTGGTCTCCGAAAACAGTATAACAATCTTCGTACAGAAATCCTGGACGTGACAGACACAGTACTGCGTTCAGGTGTTCTCATGGACGGCAATTACACCGCCGAGTTTGAAAACTGGTTGGCTAAAAAGAACCGTCTAAGTTATGCTGTGACTTGTCACTCGGGTACACAAGCACTTGAGATCCTAGCCGGCTACTATCGAGATAATGATTTGGATTTTGTACGACCTCCCACGGTGTTAGTACCTGCATTGACTTACCCAGCCACTGCCAATGCTTTCCTACGAGCAGGATGGAAAGTTATAATTGGTGAGACCGACTACTATGGTCAGTTAGATACACGAAAGATACTCAAGGACATGGATCTACACTATCATGCCGTGTGTGCTGTGGGCTTGTATGGTGCGGCATTACGTGATATGCAACCAGCAAAAAATCGGGCTATCCTCATCGAGGATGGTGCACAACATTGGTTAAGCGACGACTGCCGCAGACAGGGAGAGGCCACTGCTATCAGTTTTGATCCCACAAAGAACTTTGCTAACTATGGCAATGGTGGTGCTGTGGTCAGTGATGATCGTAAATTATTAGATTATGCAAGAGACTGGATCAACAACGGAAAGCACACACGACACAGTGAAGTTGGTACTAATTCAAGAATGAGCGAAATAGATTGTGCTCAGATGATGGTCAAAACCAAATACATCAATCAATGGCAAAAACGTAGAGGAGAGATTGCCTCACACTGGATTGAACGCTTAAAGAAGACTGGCGTAAGAACGTTAATCGATGATTCAAACTTTGAATCACACTGCTATCACAAGTTTGTGATTGAAGCAGACAACAGAAATATCATGCAACGTAATCTTACCTTGCGCAAAATAGAAACAAAAATACATTATGCAGAACCCTTGCATGAATTGCCTGCTTATCAGCACCTAGACAATCCTGGTACGTTGCTAAGTCCAGCATCATCCTTAAGCAGACGTTGTTTAAGTCTTCCACTATATCCTGAACTTAGCGACATGGAAGTAGAATACATCATTGATCAATTGCTGGATGTTGTATGATCAAAATAGATTTTCATGGTAGTACACATGGGCATTTTTTAGAATATGTGAGCAACGTTTACATCATGCAAACTACTCCAAGCCAACGTAATATTTTTAAACCTCCTACATACTCTGCGCATAACCCTGACGTTAGTTATTTTAACAATCGAATAATTGAATGCGGGCATTTTTCAGAACCAATTTATAAGTTAAACATTGATGACAAAGATCAAGTTATTAGAATTGTACTAGATCAGCGTGATGACAATATATTTTTTATAGCATTTACTAATGTAATGTTCAAAGCTGGAGATCTAGGATTTAAAAAACAAATCCTAAAAATACCTGACTCTATTAGAAATAATAAAATAGAACTCAGAAAAATTTTTTATAGCAAATTTGATGAGCGAGAAAAATATGCCAACTACTACGCTAATTTTTTGCCAACATTAGCCCCAGTGTTTGAATTTAAAATTGAATCATTTTTTTCGTTTAAAAATTTTTGTGCTGAACTAACTTCCTTGGCAAATTTTTTGAATCAAACATTTTTTCCTGATCAATCGTTATACACACTTTGGACTGAGTTCATTGCCAGGAACCAAGGGTGGCAATCATGCCTTAAATGCAATCAACTATTAGCAGATATATTTGCTAACGCTGATAAAACGATAGATTGCACAGTACTTGAAGAAGCTTGGATCAATTACAATCTATCTAGGATGTGTAAATTATACAATAATGATCTACTGAGTGAACAAGAATTGTATCCAACTAATACACAACAGGTGTATAAAATAGTTCAACAGCATCTCAGTAGGTTGAGATGACTTATTAATCAGTTGTTAGACTGCGCCGCATAAACGCATAACTAGCCAACCAGGGCCACTCGTAACTTTTCTTGAGTGCCTCAAAGTCTCCACCAACCTCTTCATAATAATCCACAGCATCCGCCGCACCTTTTGAACTCCAATGCCCATTGGCAATAGTACCGGAGTCTTCCTTCAACCATGCATTTAGTCTATATTCATTTTCCACGTCAGGCAAACTTGCACGTAATTTAAGTGCTTCACGGAAAGCGGTTCGCCAGGCCATCCAAGGCGATTCAGCATACATGGCTGTGCCGCTGAAAATGGGTACAACTTCATGTGCTTGGTCTAGTGTAAAATCTAGTCCTGTACCTGTGTTCTCTCTCACCAATTGCCGATTGTAAGCGATCATGGCCTGATGACCATATACCAAACCATTCACAGGATTACCAGCATGAAAAATATAGTGCTTGGCCTGTTGCATACGATCAGATTGCCATGACCAATCAAAATGTTGATCAACTCGCAATTTAGCAAACACCGCAAAGAACCAAGGAGTTTCAGACATGTTGGCGGCTGCTTGGTATGCGGCCACACGACCATTCACGCCGGAACTTCGATGTAATCTATTTGGTAAATTGTATGTTGCACTATTGAGGTGTGTAAAGTTACTGTCAGCATCACGTTCACCATTGTCAATGAACACAATATCCAGAGGCTGATCTTTCAGCACCCGATGTGTTTTGTCTATGTAGGCATAATCGTACAACTGTGTCTTGACGTAGGGGACAGCGGTCTTGGGTACAATTACACTAGTAGCACCTGAACTGAGAGGCACAACGGTCTTGACGTTTTCTCTCCATAACGGTACCGTTACCAAGTTGCCCGACACATAGTCAGTATTGGTAAACAGGGCCAATGGTCCTGCCCAGTCCAGTGTGCGAACTGCTTCTGCTTGGCTATCAAAATCATGTCGAATAACAGGCACAGGACGTCGTGGCACACTGGTTGTGACAAAGTTTACATCATACCATTCCAACAAGGACTTGCGCTCTGCATATTCAGCAAAGGTGGGTACATGCATATAAAAAGTATCGCCAAATTTTTCTCCGTCACTAGCAAACACATGCAACATTGTAGCTTGCCATTGTTCAGGATGCCACGAAAAATCAAATTTGCTGTAATCACAAATACTGCTACACACCCAAACAAATTCGTGTTTGTCTAACAAGTTGTTTGCTAGACGTATCAGTGTATCTCTGTAGTTGTCAAAGTATCTAACACATTTTGTTGTGTTGGGTATTTGCCCAGCATTGCCATCCAAATGATCAATTTCCACAATCACGGCTGATGTTGAATCAACTTTGATTTTTATTTGTTCGACATATTTTATTTCTGTAGCACCGGGCACAGTATATACAGGTCCTCCGGTACGTTGCCATTGTGTACCAAACTGATAGATATATGGCGGCTCTGTGGCATCGGGGTGCCATGACCAGTCAAAACTAGTTGTATCAACACCATCTGGTATGCTCCAATTATTGTCAATACTGATCTTGACACATCGCGGCCGGTTTATATATTTTATTTCTGTAGCACCGGGCACAGTATATACAGGTCCTCCGGTACGTTGCCATTGTGTTCCGAATTGATACGTGTATGGTGGATCTCCTGGGTCGGGAACCCACGAATAATCTACACTGGCAGGATCAATAGTGTCAGGGATAACCCATCTGAAACGATCAGGTAATAGTTTAGCCGTTGGCCACCTCACATACTTGCGTTCTGTAGCACCGGGCACGTGATATTCTACCGTAGGCATTTTTTCCCCTGACCAATGCTGATTGCCGAACACATGGATGTAAGGAGAATCCCCTGGGTCAGGAACCCATGAATAGTCCCATTCACAATTTACCAGCATGTGCCAACAATTGTTGTGCTGTGGTTGTAGTTTTGCTTGCGGTCTATCCATGTACTTGTGTTGTGTTGCACCTGCTACTGTGTATTCCACTGTGGGCATTTTTTCTGCTGACCACCACTGATTACCAAACACATATATGTAAGGTGGATCATGCGGATGCGGTGCCCAAGAGTAATCAAAATCTATTCCATTTATTAATGTATTAAAATTGTCTAGATTACATTTGTTAGGAATAACTTTTTTGTGAAAGTGATATTTGATCTCTCCAGATCGTGGCACAAGATATGTGCCCGAATACTCATGATGTTGACTAGGCCAAGTATGCGTGTACTCGCTTTGCCACGGCACAGGTTGAAAATCCCAGTTGAATGTGCTATAATCACATAAGTATGTGATACACCAAAAATACCTTGTACGGCATAATTTTTGTGCATGCTCAATACTATCCGCCGCACGTTCATGTGCAAATTGGTTAGGTTTAATTCCCAAATAGAAAACGTCAAACATGATTAGAATAGATGAAATTTATAACAACACATTCTGGCCTTGGATTAGAAAAAATATTCCTGGTTTCCGAATTCTTGCTTGTGATCCGTTTGGCCGGAGTGATCCGGATAGCGTAATTACATATGGTAGAGATGATGCGCATGAACACAATTATATATTCTTTTTTGACCAAGAGCCAATTCATTTGAACATACACATGGCTACTTTTGATCGTGTTAGGGAATATACATATGATATTACCCATCGGCATTATCCTAAACTTAGAGGATTTGGAGCAATATGTACTAGTGAAAAAAATAGTGATAATGTAGATTAATTATGGTCGGAAGATAATTGGAAAAATTATTATTATTTCTTCCATGGTTGGGCTGCACTGGATTGGTATCGTGGTTATGATAGAACATTTTTGATACCACCACTTAATCAACGCAAAATAACTAGAACTTTTATTGCACCTAATCGTATTGTTGCGGGTGAGCGAAGACATCGATTAGAAATGTTGTATCATATATTTAAAAATCGCATGCTTGACAATCACATCAGTTGCCCTGTTATATGTCCTGCGGAAAACATAAGTATCTACGATGCTGTAAAACCTTTAATATCCAAGTATCCTGACATAGAATCTGTGTTTGCTGAACAACAGTTGCCAATCAACTTTGCAGGCGAAACTGATCATCCCATGCACTCGTGTTGGTTGAGCTTGTTTAATGAGTCTGCAGAAAGTTTATTGTACTTGATTACCGAAACTGTGTACACAGGACGTAGACATCACTTGACAGAAAAAACATTCAAGCCCATAGCACTAGGAATGCCGTTTGTGATTGTAGGAACTCGTGGCAGTTTAGAATATTTGCGTAGTTATGGCTTCCGCACATTTGAAGGCATATGGGATGAGAGTTACGACCTTGAGCAAGATGAAGTGCGTATCAAACGCATTGCCAGTTTATTGCGTAGTCTAGATGAATTGCCAGTTGAGGCCAAACAAGACCTGTTTAATCAAGCACAAGAAGTCATAAAGCACAACTGGAATCATTTTTATAACGGCGGGTTTGAAGCCGTGCTGTGGATGGAACTACAGGAGATGTTGAATGGAATTGAATCTAATCAGTGATCGTGTGGTACAAGGTAAGTTGTATCCTGCAGGTGCCACGTGGAACGCTATTCCCTACACACAAGGCTGGCGGGAGTTTGAACGTCATTGGCCGAATACTGTGCCGTTAAGGCTACAAGAATACTGCGAACATCATGGCGGTAGAATAAACATTCAACGCATCAACACTTACCTGCCCAACAACACCTACTATGCTGTGGGCATAGGATTTTTTAACTTTGATGTAGATTACTTTGATTTAATTCCCGATGAAATACTCACACAAGTGTGGATGCGTAGTATACGTGTGTTGTTTTACTATCATGAAGGTGATAATCCTGCTCGTATCAAACAGCGACTAGATGAACTTGTGGTACATCATGATCTAGCCGCTGATAGTTATGTGTTTGTGAGTGGTAATACTGCCGCTAAAAACATTCCAGGATTTTTTTATTTTCCTGACTTTGAGCTATGGTACTATCAACGCAATCGACACGAAACTGCATTGCCTGTACACACACAACCAAGGTCTCGAGACTTTACTGCATTGGTACGACTACACAAAAGTTGGCGTGCCACTATAATAGCTGATTTATTTCGCAACAATCTATTGCTCAACAGTTACTGGAGTTATTGTGAACGTCCTGAAAAAATAGAATTGCATGCTGATAATCCTATAGAAATAGATACCATTGGCATGCACATGGAAACTGTGAAGTTTTTAACTTATGGACCTTACTTGAGTGACACCCTTGACAATGCACAACGTAACGATCATTCACAAACCGAAAGCAAATACCACACTGACAGTTATTGCAACATTGTGATAGAAACACACTGGGATGCCGATCAATCAGGTGGTTCATTCCTAACAGAAAAAACATTCAAGCCTATCAAACACGGGCAAATGTTTTTTGTAGCAGGCTGTGCTGGCAGTTTACAAACCTTAAGAGAACTTGGATATTGTGTGTTTGATGGCATACTAGACAACAGTTACGATCTCGAAACTGACAATACTCAAAGATGGATTCGATTGAAGTCGGCTATCGCACAAGCCTCCACTGACTTGCCTGCGCTGTTTGAACGTGCAACAGCAGACATAGAACACAACCAACGGTTATTTCTTGCCGCCAAGACAGACCGCTTAAATATCCTACTCGAGCAGTTAAATGAACCCTATTAATTCTTATACCAGTTGGCAACCACTTGACGAAGTCATAGTCGGCCGTGCGTACAGTCCTGATTACTTTGACTTCATAGAAAACGCACAAGTGCGCAATCAGCTTCAGCAAATTCTTGCTGAGACTGAAGAAGACCTTGCTAACTTACAGAATACAATAGAAAAGTTTGGTGCTCGAGTACGTCGTCCTGCCTTGCCCAACCGTGACAAATTTATTAAAGAACAAATGTGTGGTCATGGTGCACCGCTTCCTCCTCTTACTCCAAGAGATTGGCAAATTACACTTGGTGACAAATTATTGCGAGTATTAGCAATACAAGAACTTGATGGCTTGTGCCAAGAATACGAGTCACAAGGTGGTGTCGTTGTTAATCCACATGGTCCCACAGGTTGGGATGAAAACTGTATCCTTAACCAAGCGTCAGCAAGTTGTATTGTGCGTGTGGGTCGTGATGTATTCTTTGACAACTCAGACTTTTTACGTCCAGATCAAACAGCATGGATTGTAAACAATGTATTAGGCTCTGAATATCGTGTGCATGAAGCCGTCACTGATGGCCATGGCGATGCTGTGTTTGCCATACTCAAACCCGGTGTTATCCTATCAAGCAAACATGATGTTAACTTGGACCTAGCAAAAGACTTTCCTGGATGGGACGTATGCAAGATATGGGATTCAAGTATCTGGGCTGCTATGGAGGTTGGCAAATTCAAGTATGAACAATCACCAGGTGCTTGGTATGTGCAAGGGCAAACACCTACCGCAGAGTTTACAGAGTTTGTAAACACATACCTAACCAAGTGGACTGGCTTTGTTGCTGAAACTGTGTTTGATGTCAACTGCCTTGTACTAGACGAATCACACGTTATCTTTTCAGCATTCAACAAGGAAGTGTTTGACTATTGCCGTAAACACAAAATAGAGCCTATCATTAGCGAACTGCGTCACAGTTACTTCTGGGACGGTGGCATCTCATGTTGCACACAAGACATCCGCCGTCGTGGTGGATTAGAAACATATCTATAATGCTGTATAAATTTAGTGTTGAGGGTAAACTACTTGTATGCAATAATAACTGTGGTCCAAAAACGTTAACAACAAAATCCAAAATTGCTTCTTCAAGGGCCACATGACATCGCTTGTTATTCCAATTGCCAATCAACACAGTTACACACAAATACCACGCAATCAAGACTTAAAACTTAAGATTGACAATAGTTGCAATTGGCCCAGCCGAACTCTAGTGATCGATCATGCTGGTAATTGCTTTGTGTGTCAATGCGAAGCATGGTTACCCGTCAGTGTTGGTCGGATAACCGACTTTGATTCATTAAAAGCAGTTTGGCAATCTCCTACAGCGCAATACCTACAACAAGATATCAACGACAAGAAGTTTACACATTGTGCAGTAGATCGTTGCGGTATAATACACAACAACAATATACTAGACGAATATACTATCTATATCAACATTGATCCCAGTTGCAATTTAGCCTGCCCAAGTTGTCGCAAAGACAGTATAATGATTGCAGATGGTGAATTATATGAACGTAGACTTACGGAAGTTAAACATGTGGTTGCGTTGTTAGAAAAGTTTGATCAGCCCATACGCATCGTCATGAGTGGCAATGGTGATCCATTGGCAAGTGCTATCATGAGACCATTAATAAAGCAATTTCGTCCTAGCCCCAATCAACGCATTAGATTATTTACCAACGGATTGTTATTGGAAAAACAACTTGCGGATAGTACTGTATTAAACAGCATAGATCAGTTTATGTTGAGCATTGATGCAGGCAGTGAGCAGGTGTATGAAAACGTTCGCAGACCCGGACGGTTTGATGTGTTGATGCGTAATTTACAATGGCTCAAACCACTAGGTCGCAATGTGTCATTGAACTTTGTGCTACAACAGGCCAATTGGTCCGATCTAGAAAACTTTCTGAGGCTGGCCGAACAATTTGGTTACTGGCCAAACATCACTCGACTGGAAGATTGGGGCACGTGGGCAGAGTTTGCAGATCAGGATGTGATAGGCAATTCTGAACATCCAGACCATTTGTTTGCTGTACAAGAACTGCGTAGAGTTCATGCCATGTATCCTAAAGCGGGCTGGGGTTCAAGCCTGCCACTTGATTTTGCTAGGGTTTAGGGTCGCCTGGACGATGCCAAGTTGGTTGGATGTGCAGGTGTTTTTGATACAATTTTATATCCTGGCCTAGGAAGTTTTTTGTCAAATATCTGATCAGCATTGGGTGTTGTAGTTTAAGATCATCTAATTGTATTCTCATTGCCTTTTTATCTTCGCCTGCTGTCCATAGTCGCGGTATATCTTGTGTGATTTGAACTCCGTGCGCATTTAAAAAATTTTTTACTAGTTGTTCATATTTGTAATAGCTTTGATCTATAATAAAAAAAGTAGTTCGATCTAGTACGTTGGCAGGAATCATTTGACTAACACTATAACTGTGTTCGTCAAACACTGCACTGACAAACAACTTGTTAACACCAGGATTGTCAAGCAATTCTCGTTGATCAGTTCTACACAGATATTCTACCACTCCCATGGTATGTCGTGCTTGGGGGTCGCGCAACAATCCAAAAAACTTTAATTGTGTAAGGTCTACAGTGGGTCTGAATAGATCTTCTTTGATCCATCCTAGATTGTCAAATACATGCTGCCAAGTGGTGCAGGCGTTTTTGGCAATAGATATCCAAGCAAGACGGTTGTTGTGATGAAAGTACATGTTATTTCCACTCCTGATTTAACCAAGGAAACAGTGAGCGCCAGTCGGTTCCCCTGCGTCGATCTATTTCAGTCAAATAAACTTTTAAATCATCAATGCGTGTCTGATTTCGAGGTCCAGATTGTATCTGTTTTATAATTCCTTGCATGTGCTCTATTGCACTTAGTTCCGAAGGTTTAGTTGCAGGCATTGCGGCTATAATACGTTCAAAATCTTCATTAAAAACTCCTGCTCCGAAAATATCTGGAACCATTTCGGGAGGAGTCATAACACTCATAAAACTAAAATTAATATCATTCCGATGATTACGTAGACCATTCCAAATTTTAATTCGCTCTATTAGTTCTGGTAATGTTTTAATTGTTAGTGCAGAAATAGCAGTATTAACACACATCACAATCCAGTTTTTGTCTAGTAAATATTCCCAATTTTCTTGCCACTCTTCTAAGTCCAATCCCCATCGCACGTATTCTTGTTGCGGTCCCCATGCATCTATTGACCCTGTAATTTGCAAACGTTTTAATGCACCATTCTCAACCATTGTGCCAAATCGATCTATGTATTGACGAAACTTTTTAGGGGGAACTTTGAGGTTGGTAATAATATTAAATGTCAACTCGGGATTAGGATGTGCTTCCCAAAAGTCTATACTGATGTCAAACTCCTTTTGAAAGAACGGCTCTCCTCCTAGTATTTGATAATATCGTATGTGTTTGTATCGATCTTTTTCTTCAAGGTATTTCCAAAAATCTGCCAGCATACGATCATAGTTGGGATTCCATGTTTGATTGTGCCCAAAATTTACATTACCTTTTTTAAACACACCAAATCTCTTGTTTTCTTCTTCCCATTTACTTGAAAAATGGCTGCCACAATACAAACATGCCATGTTACAAGTGTTATTAAAATAAACTTCTAGTATAGTTGGTACAACTTCCACTGCATCTGGATCAACCAACAACTCTATAGGAGTACGATCTTTTTCATGTCCAGCATGCAGTTGATACTGACGATCACTCATGCCACCAGCAGTTTCAATTTTTTCACAGTACTGACATCCACCTTGTGGCCACTCACTATTTTTCATCATTTCACGTGCGGCTATTTTGTTGGGAAGATTATGAAAACTTGCAAAATTATCCACAGGAATTTTTGCTTGATCTGTTCGATGACAACTACTACTGGTGCCTTGTCCAAGATAAACTGTGCTCCATGCCCATTTTAATAAACATGCTGTGTCGGATTTGATTGGGAATACTCTATTCATGAACAAACTTTTACACTATACAACTGTTCAAATCTATCTGCATCTGTTCTGTTGTTAACCATGGGCTCACCACGTATGTTCAGACTGGTGTTGAGCAACATGGGACACCCAGTCATTACAAACCACTTTTCAAGGAGTTCTCTAATTCCCGATCCATCTTTAGGAACAGTCTGTACCCTACTAGTACCATCAATATGAATGATAGCAGGAAATAACTCAGGAATCCTGCAACGAGCGACTGACTGCATATACCTACTGTTACTCCAGCCACTAGGCATATCAAAGTAACTATCAGCCAACTCCTCCAAAACAACTGGCGCAAAGGGTCTGAATTGTTGTCTACGTTTGATGTCATTTACTCGTTCCTTTATATTGTGCCCACGTGGGTCGGCTAACAAACTTCTGTTGCCTAGGGCCCTGGGTCCGAACTCGGCCCTGCCACTAGCAACACCAACAATGCCGTCGCTAACAAGATAATCCAAAACGGCGTTAACAGGATAAGGCCCGTCAATGTTATGACCAAGGTAAGCGTCCCTCCAATTAACACGATGGCCGTAAGCCAAGGCGGCAGCACCAAGGCTACTACCAGCATCACCAGGACAAGGCATAATCCAAAGTCTATCAAAGTATTCTCCTAAGAAACGATTAGCGGTGCAATTCAGTGCCACCCCACCCATATATACCAAATTTTCACTAAAGTTGAATTGTTGAGCACGAAGCATTACTTCACGTATGAGATCTTCTGTTACTAATTGTGCCGCAGCCGCAATGTCTTCGTTGGTGGCACTAGATAAAAAATCACTATCAAATCCTGTGTGTAGATTATTCTTAAACTTTATTTGTTTGAGATCTTGTACAACTGACATGTTCATAGCTTGGTACCAGTGATTGCGACCCCAGGCAGCCATGCCCATGGTGATGTATTCTTCGTCTAGTGGGTGTAGGCCAACACGCTGAGTAATTGCACTATAAAACAACCCAATGGAGTGTGGATAAACTTGAGTCCATAATCGACGATACTTTGCCATGCCCTTTGAATCATATTCTGCACCCCATATTGATATTGTGTCCCATTCACCTATTGCATCAATTACTACTACTGTGGCACGATCAAATGGGCTTGTTTGAAAACCTGCTGCCGCATGCGATAGGTGATGATTGTAATTTTTAATCTTTAAATGCGGAAATATCAAGCCGGGTATTTGTTTTTGTAGTATTTGCCGGACTGTTAACTTATCCCACTCTAGCCCTTGTCCTGCATACAGTTGGCGCAGTTGTTTTGACCAAGGACGTTCATAATAAGCAATTGTATCTATTTCTTGGTCATAGAGCTCTTCTACTAGTCCTTGACAAATATTAGCATCGTTTTTAATTTTGCTGTAACGTTCACTGTGTCCAGCAAATAGTATATCGCCACGACAATCGATTATGGTGGCTGCTGCATCATGAAATCCAGCACTAATACCAAGTATGTTCATTTGTAAATGAAAGGATCTCGTTTGCGTAGTTCTTTTAATTTTTTACGATAACGTATTTCTAAAATGATCCTATCCCAAATTCTTCTAATCCAATTCATTTCAATCTCCTAATTTGTTGTTCCGCATAGTCTGTATCGTTCCATTGATAGTTATATATAGTTTCTCCCCAACTCGTACTTATTCTATACACATCCTGATGAGAGTCTAATTGCTTCCATATCGCACGATAATCTGTAGTACCAAAACTACGTTTTAAATCTACCTGTGCTACTTGTGGATGCCCGATTGTCAATGATTTATCTGCTGGGTCAAACCCGTTGTCTATCAACCATTGTTTAAATTCGGCAAGTTTTTTAATTTGCCAAGGAAATGTGCCAGGATTGTTTGCCCATTCAATATCAAAGTCTCCAGCGGCTTCGGTTTGACTGCGCATGCTGGTGGTCACTAATTCGACGATGCTTCGACCTTCGTCGTTAAATACTTCCCAGTGTGCTTTGCCAATTGCTTTATTTACGCCCACGTAGACTCCGCCTAATTTCCTGTTAATTGTTTCTATACCAAAAAATTCGTAATCTTCTTTGCCTAATACAAATCTTGGTGCGTTTAGCCAACACATGAGTTGACTGGGTCTTTGCCACTCAGGTGCTTCACGTTGTTTTCTTAGACTCAACACTAGGCTTTCGTATTCGTGGCACAACAAATTCAATTGGCGTATGTGCCAGCGTGTGTAATCATCTGCGGCTGTGTAATACGGACTCATTGCACCCGATACACCTTGTAAATCTTCAAAATATCTATGCAGTTGATTCATGTGGTCATGATCAACATCACCATTGGCTATAATTGTGTTTGAGGGACTAAACCAATCACGTATGATATATCCTAGATTAGCATTATTAATAGCCACGACCGCACGATTCATTTGGGTACAAAGATAATCAACAGTACGTTCTGATTCAGGAAATCCTAAAAAACAGTAATTTTTTTCTAGGTGCAAATCATCACGAATAATTCCGTTTAATGCCGTTAGCCACTTACGTGACAAGCTATTGTCTTCTACGTCAATATGCACGGTCAACACATTGTCCGGACCGCGTAAGTCTATTTCTATATGATCAAGCAATTTGGTTCCACCATTCTAATACTTCTGGTCTCTGTGCCAGGATGTCTGTCATTGTTGTACTTTGTGTACGTATCTGTTCTAATTTTAACACACGAGCCCGGCCTTTTGCAAGCCCTGCGTGATATGTATCCGGCCATTGTTCTTCAAATGTCGGACGTTTCTTTAATTGTAACAGTACATCACGCATTGCGCCTGCGGAGCGGCCTGCTAACTCGTCAACCCACGGATCTAATAAGTGTCTAGGCAATGCTAGTGGACTCATAACAATATCTGGACTGAAACTGAATACAACTTTGGCCAGCATTTGCACCCCCAATTCTGTGGCTAATGCATTCATGTTATCTACCTCAGTCATGCCCGGAAGTGTGAGTGTAAAGTCCAATCGCATCTGCCTAGGATTGGTAGCAATTGCCAATCCTTCACGAAAGTTTTTTACAAATGTACTATAAGAAAGCCCTGTTCTTATGTACTCTCCTGTCGTGCCTGTTCCATCAAGGCTGGCACAGATTTGCCAATCTCGTAAGCCCAATAAAATATTTTTATAAAGATTTCTATTGCCAAACTCAACACGGCTAAGATTAGTATTATATCTAGCATAAACACGTGGCCCATCTCCTAATTCGATTATACGTTGCATGTACCGCCAGTGTTGTTCATACATGAGTGGTTCGCCACCTACCCAATATACTTCTTCCACACGATGCTGTTCTACTGCGTCAGCAAACTCTGCCTCAATTTGTGTGTCTTGGAATTGCGATATCTGCTGTCGTACCGCAGGTTGCATCCAATTGTTTTTGGGATTGTTCAAGTCAATCATGTCATGCTGGCGTTGTTCTGTTTCCCAGGCACTAGACAACATGTCTCCACACATACGACATTTGAAATTACACAAGTTACTAAATCTGTAATCCCAACTCACCGGCTTCATTGTGGTATGCCCTGTTGAATCAGTTGCTTTTATTGCATCATCATACTTGTGACCAAACAACTGATTGAAATAACTTCTATACACATTAGTATTCAACAACTTGTCGTTACACACTTCGCACTCGGGCAATGATTCGCCGGCCATCATACGACGACGTACACTCTGCATGTGTTCACTATTCCAATGTTGTTCTAGTGTCATTGGTGTATATGTTCCTGTACCTGTGCTGGTATCTATATACTGCTCAAAACTTTGTGCTGGCTCGCGCGATGCACAACACATTCTACGCTCAGTTTGAGGAGAGAGGTAAGTGTGAGTCCACGGTGCCATGCAGAGTGTATCGGGTTTATTCATGAATATCTAAATATGAAAAAAGGCTGCGCCAATTAGTTCCTCGTCGACGATCTATTTCGTCTAGATATGTATGTAACCTACGTATGTCAGTCCAATTATGTTGTTTCTGCTGTTGTAACTGTGCTTGTAATCCTTGCATACGTAGAATAGCTTCATGTTGTTCTAGTGTACGCTGTGGCATTGCTGTAAATATGCGATCAAAGTCGTTGGCCCACATGCTCCAGGCAAATGTTTGTGGATGTTGAAACATCTGTGTCGGCGGCCCTGTGTAAAATTGAAAATAATGGCCGATATTTTTGTGCTGGCTGTATTGATCGATTTTTTTAATTAATTCGGGCATTGTGCGCACGGTCTGCGCTGTTACTGTTTGATTGGCATTTAATCGCATCCATGCACCTTGTTCACTTGCCCAAGCAAATCGTTGTTCAAATCGATCTAGATTTAATCCTGAGCGTACATACTCTTGTTCCGGTCCCCAACAATCTATGCTGGCAGTTAGATCAAATACTTGTATATGTCCCTGTTGTTGTAGTTTGCGAATGCGCTCAATATACATTGTCCAGTACTTGTCTGGAACATTTAAGTTTGAAAATATGCAAAATTCCAAGTTAGGGCTGGGCCGTTTTTCAATAATATCTAGTACCCGAGTCATTAATTCATGCTGAATAAATGTTTCTCCGCCTAGCAAGTGTAATCGCACCAGGCTCTGTATGTTTTTATCTAACCACGCGATCCAACGATCAAAGTATTTTGGTGCAAGTATACTGGGACGTTCTACTTGGATTCTAACTCCATTTTTATTAAAGGGCCCGTGCTTGACATTCTCTTGTTCAATTTTACTGCTGGCAGTACTGCTACAATACACACAAGCAAGATTACAAGTGTTCTGTGCAAAAATTTCTACTATTTTGGGACTCACATGTGTGGCAGTAGGATCTAGTTCTACTTCTGGAGGAGTAAGTCCGCGTATTTCTAAGTTGTGTAATCTATCACTGTGCCCGCCTGCTGATTCAATATTTTTACAATATTCACAACCCAGTCCTGGCCATTCACCTTTGAGCATCTTTTCTCTAGCAGTAATCTTTTCGGGTGTGTTGTGAAAATTATCAAAATCGTCAAGGGTAAATTTAAACGGTTCTACTCTATGACAACTAGCTGTGCTCAACGTATTGAGAAATATTGTACTCCATGTCCATTTAGATTGGCAAGCAGTAGCAGTACGTATAGGAAATTTTGTGCCTTGTTCTAGAAATTTATCTGTAAAGCCCCGAATCTCTTCACAAATATCTGTTTTGTTGCCCCACTCGCCTTTAAGGTAATCTGTATAACTAGGCCAATCAGGACCTGAAAACACAGTGTAATCATCAGGAGTAACGCACAACGCTAGTTTAGCCGGTAAATTCATAATTTAATAATTGTGCCATTTCAGGGCAGTATACAGTAAAGTTTTGGTTACGCTTGCGATCTAGATCCGCTATTTTCATGCGTGTCATAAAGCCATCAGTTGATGCTCCACGATTCATAAATTCACGTATACGATCAAAATCATTTCTGTAACAAGTTTCAATTGAGTCTAAATATTCACTAATAGCATGTTTAGCTGAATCGGGCAAACACGCAATAGAGAAGTACCAGGCATCGTGCATCATGTTCCAGTATACAAAATTAAAGCTCTTTTGGTTTTGTTCTAACCAATGAGCAATATCTCCAAGATATCGCACATTAAAGATATTCACTGTGGTGCATACTTGTAGTTCGATGTTAGGGTATATTTCTTTTAAGTCTCTAAAGCGATCTAGGTTAGCACACACTTCTGTCCATACAGCATTTGTACGTTGATATTCAAAACGTTCGTCTACATCGTCGAGACTGAATGCTATTTCTACTGTTTTAAAATGCTTCCAAATATGCTCAGCGTGTTCAGGATAGTGTGTGCCATTGGTGTTGTAGTGTATTTCAACTTGGTGTGCAATACCGCGATCTACAATACCTCGAAGCATGGTAAAATGTTCCTGAATCATAAACGGCTCGCCGCCTGTGAATTCTATATAATGTATGTCATTTAAACACGCATCAATTTCGGCCCAGAATGATTCATTTTCTTGGGGCCATGTACCTGCTTTGAGCATGGTATAGGCATATGACTTTTTCTTCTCTTCAGCGGGTAGTTGTGCAATCTCTTCACTTGCAAATTGGCTCGAGCTCCACGATCCACATATACGGCATTTCAAGTTACAAATATTACCCAGTTTCAAATCCAAGAACATCAATGGTTTGGTATCCCGAGTCCATTCCGAACTAATGCCCATGTGTTTCATTCTATCCAATGTGTGCATGCGTTTGCTTGTACGTCCTGCACGTTCTTCGTTCCAGCACTTGCGACAAGTTTGTGGTTGCTTGCCTGCTAAAAATGCTTGTCGCAATTGATACATGTATTCACTGTTTTGAATATCTTTAAAATTAGCAGACTTTAAATTAAATTTAACACTATTACTGTCAACAATCTCATCATCGGCCAGACAGCATGGACGTACAGTACCTACAGGGCTGGCCTCAAGACTGATCCAAGGAAGAACGCAAAATTTATCGTGTGGTAAGTTCATAATTTTAAATTGTATTGAGCAAATTGATCTACTAGCCAGGGAAATGTTCGGGGCCAACTTGTGTGCCGTCGTCGATCCATAGTATTTAAAAAATTATACAAATGGCGTATTTGTGTCGGTTTAGGGCTACCGTGAGCACTCTGTTGTGCTATGCCTATTAGGTAATTCCGACTGGCCTTCTGTTCAGGTGTGCAATTGGGCTTTAGTTTTATTGAACGCTCAAAATCATCCTTAAAAATGTCTCCAAACAAGTCTATAAACATATATTTTGGATTGTTAACGCTATTTTGATAATGATACACTATTCTTGTTTGATTCCATTCATTTATCTTTTGTAACAAGTCTGGTAGAGTTTTTACGGTTAACGGAGTCACAGTTGAATTGATAATCAAATTTATCCATGGTTCGCTTAACAAGTATTCAAAGTTCTGTTCCCATTCTTCTAAGTTTAAAGGAAACCGTACATATTCCTGGGATGCGCCCCAACAGTCTAGACTGGCAGTGATTTCAAACTCTCTAATATGTCTTGAATCAATTAACTTTTGTACACGTTGAATTATGCGTTTCAAGTAAGGTAAGCGAGCATTCAAGTTAGTGAACATTTGTAGTTTGAGTTCAGGAGCAGGATATTGTTCAAATAACTCAAGGCATTGTTCTAGTTCAGGTTGATACAAGGGCTCACCGCCTAAGATGTTAAACACAGTGAGCGTATATGCGTTTTGTTTTAACCAATCGAATAACTTTAACTTGTTGCGTTCAATATTAGGGCTTTTTCTGAATGCTGGCAGTCCATGCTTGACGTTTTCTGCATCCCATAAACTGCTAAAATGCGGCCCACAATACAAACACTTTAGATTACAGGTGTTATCAAAGTACACTTCTAGAATTCTAGGAGTAACTCTAATAGCAGTAGGGTCGTTGTCTAATTCTGGTGGTGCATACATACCTGGGAAATCTAAGTTTGTTATGCGATCACTGGCACCATCAGACGCTTCAATATCTTGACAGTAGTTACACCCCAAAGTTGGCCACTCACCAGCCAACATTCTTTTGCGATCGTCTAGTTTGCTGGGCGTATTGTGAAAGTCAAAAGATTCTGTGTCAAAAGAATGATGATTGGTTCTATGGCAACTGGCTGTTTTTTCTGTGGTCAAATAAATGGTGCTCCAGTTCCATTTAAGTTGACATGCTGTATCGGTCACAATAGGAAATCGTTTATTGGGCAGTTTGCTTTGTTTGTAAAAACTACCCGGCACATATCCAAATTGTTCTCGACACTCTTTTTGTATTGCGTCAGGTAATAGTGCAAAGTCTTCTTCACGGTCGCAATTGGGCCAAGAAGGGTCACGTATTTCGCTGTAAAACTCGGTCCAGGTACTCATGTTAATACCTGTAATTCGGGAATCACATTTAAAATATTTTCATTACGGATACTATCTAGTTCATGTGTCTTGCGCCAGAATGTATCTATCAAGTGTGTATTGTCTGTAGAGTTCATAAATTGAATCGCCGACTGAAATCCTTGTGTGGCACGACCCAGCGGGTCACCTACTGATTCAAGCCACTTGAGATGATCATAATATCTCACAGTAAGTTTTTCTTTGTATTCACTGGGGGCAATATCAATCCTGTAGTGTGCAGGATCTTGTAAAATATTTACATTTAAGTCTTGCGGTTTAAGCAATCCTTGTTCTACCCATGCCTGATGAAATTGTGGTAAATGCAAAACATTCATAATGCTTAATGTAGGACTAATGTAAAAATCAACTTGTGGGCATATCTCAATCATGTCTCGACGATTTTGTTCTACTACGGCCCAATCTGTACCTTTGCGTATGTACTCTGCTATTGGTCCCATAGCGTCCAAACTAGCACCAACTGCTACTGATTTAAATTGTTTCCAGTATTCAAATACGCTACGACCTTTAAGGTCCATGTGCGTGAAGTTTGTGTTGTAAATCAATCGCACATCAAATCTACCACGACGTACCAGTTCATCAAGAATGTTGTAGTGTTCTTCCATCAACAATGGTTCACCACCAGCAAAGTATATTTGCTCCACATAGTCTAAATGTGGTTCTAGCTGTTCCCACATGTCTGTTTCTGTACGGCCAGCATAGTTAAGAACTGTATTGCGGGCCTTCCACTCAGGTCCTGCAAGTTTTACTTGATCCTGATACCACTGACTACTAAAAATGTGTCCACATGAGCGACACTTTAAGTTACACAAATTACTAAATCGAATGTCCCAATAGGTCATTTCGAATGGTGTCGAGTCTAATTTCTTTATATGGTGTCCGTGATGCTTGTTAGCACTCTTACGCCCTGAAAAGAAACCGGATTCCTCTTGTTCATAGCAGCGACCACAAGTGTCATTCTTAGTTTCACTCAGCATGCCACTACGTAGTTTTGTCATGGCATCGTTGTGCCAGATTTCTTCTAGTGTGTTAGTACGGCAATTGCCAACTTGTCCCACGCCCATCTCAGCATGACAACACGGGTATGCTTCACCAGTGGGATAGGCATGCAAGTGTATCCATGGATAAATGCAAAACGTCTTTGAATCCTTTAGTAAAAAATCTTCACGCTCAGTAAGCTCCACTGGCTTTACTAGATCGGCACTGTTATAATTATATTGAGTCATACCATTCTCTTAGATCGGAAAATGTAGCCGTAAAGTTCTTGTTTCGGCGTTGATCGTACTGTGAAAAGAAACTTTTGAAATCTTTTTCCATTGCTGAAACATTGTGATCAAAACTGTGATCATTGAATTCTAGTGTACCATCAGAAATTATACTACCTCGATGAGGTACTTGTATTTCAACAAGATAAGATATCAATCTGCTTATGAAATTTTGTTCTACTACTGAAAACCATTGATAATTAGCGTCAAGAAAATTTTGTAATTCAGCACTATGCTGTTTTCTTTTTTCTATCGGTAATACCAGGACATTCTGAAAAGTAGGCCAACGCACGTAACTAATGTACAAATTAAAATATGTACGACTAGTTTGTTTCTTTTTTTCTACTAACCAAGTTAAAAATTCTACAAATCCATTCAATGATAATGCACTTATTGTAGACATCATAACCACCCGTCGTATACGTTTGTTATCAATCAGTGTATCAATATTACAACACCATTGATCCCAATTTAATCCGTCTCTAACATATTCTGCTTTTGATCCAACAGATTCGGCACTGGTAGAAATTGAAATATTTGATTTTATGTTTGAAATTTTATTAAAAAATTTATTCAGTGTGTTTGAATCATATGCTAGATTAGTTTGTATTGATATACCTGCGTTACTTTTATTAGGGTTCTTTTCTAACCAATCTAAGAATTTCCAGAAATGTCCACTCATCAATGGCTCTCCACCAGTGATATGTATATTCTTCAATGACCGATGCAGATCAGTTTCCCACCATTTAAAAAATGCTTCAGTATAGGGATTTTCTTCACCATAACTGTAATTGTCTCCATCACTACCAGCAAGTGTGTAATGGTTACGCTCATCTGTAACAATATTTTGGTACACACCGTTTTGTTTTATGTCGCGCATCCAGGAACTGCTGATGTCAGGACAACAATAACTGCATGCTAGATTACAGGTGCTATCAAATCCCAATTCAAGATATGTTGGATTTACATGTGTATCGGGGGAATTTTCAAATGCTGATTGCAGATTTTTTTCTGCCATTGGTTTACTGTATATAACTCTGTCGGTTACCAATTCGGGATCAATATCTTGCACAGCCCAACAATACTGACAATCTAGCGGTCTCTCTCCACGTTGCATCATTGCACGTTCGTTTATCTTTTTCGGTGTATTATGTAATGCGCTAGGAGTTTGGGCAATCTCTAATTGATTAATTTGATGAGGTGGGTTATGATGACAACTAGCAGTCCATCCTCTCCACAACCAGATACTTGAATGATACCATTTGGCTCCACAAAAACTTTCGCTCTTGGTGTCAAGCACTCTTTCTTTCCATTGTTTTATTACTGAAAGATTTGCTGGGAAAGTCATAAGGAATTATACCAGGTTTTTAAATTAGGAAATGCTTGACCAAAATCTTTGCCACGTCGTTGGTCATACTGTGTATAAAACTGTTTAAAGTCATTCAGCAATTTGGGCATTTCGAATGCTTCTGAGTGCGGAGTTTTTACCACATCCAAATAGTCAATCAATCGCAATAGGTGATTGATTTCGTGTTCATGCATATAAGATTGACCTTTGTGTCGTACCATAAAATCTATTAGACCGAATCGGTATTGTGTACGCAATTCATCAGGTAATACCAAGGGTGATTGAAAACTAGGAAATCGTAGTATGTTTAATGTAAACGATACAGCATCACGACCGTATTCCAGTTTCCAGTTTGCAATACAGTCTAGCAATTGATCCAAACTGTCTAGGCACAATGCATTGACAGTACACATGACATGGATGCCACGAAACTTGCCTGAATCTAACAAACGTTCTACGTTGTTGGCCCAGTCGTCCCATACAAGACCATCACGGATGTATTCTGCTTGCAGACTAATTGCTTCGTTTGAAGTATACAAATCTATGTCCATGCCATCTACACTGATCAATAATCTATCAATATCTACGTCTGTGCCAAGATTTGAGTTAATTGCTAGTCTTGTTTGGCTCTTGCCTTGGTTTTGTTTAAACCAATCAATCAGCTTCCATGTGTAGCCTGACATGAGTGGTTCACCTCCGGTTATTCTCAATTCTTGTAAGGTTCTGTGGAGATCTGATTCCCACCAGGCAAAGAACGCCTCCACATACGGATTAGTTTCACCGAATTTATAAAGTTGAGCACTATCGTGAGTGTGAGTAAAATGGTTCCTGCCGTCACTAACAAGTCGGTCATAAGGTCCATTCTTTCGTATATCGTTAACCCAAGTGCTACTAAAAGCAGGGTTGCAATAAGAACAAGCAAATTGACAAGTGCGGTCAAATGCAATTTCAAGGGTTCGAAGATTAACATCATCTTCTGGCGGAGTGTGGAAAGCATCATTCAAGGCCTCTATGGGAAATATCTTTGATTTGTACACACGGTCGCTAATAGCATCACGTCCCATGTCTTCAATCTTCCAGCAGTATTCGCATCCAGCTGGACGTTCGCCTGCAATCATCTTGCGGCGGTCATCTTTCTTTTGATCAGTGTTGTGCAGTAGCTTAGGGTTGGCACGGACTTGATCACGGTCCACCAAATGGGCCGGCGGGTGGTGGCAACTTGTGGTCATGCCTGAGCCCAACCAGATGGTAGCATTGTACCATTTTGCCGCACAAAAACTTTGGGACTTGGTGTCTAACACCTGTTGTTTAAATTCTAAATCGATCATTGATGAATTGTTTGAATTGTTCAGGGAATTCTTTTCGAACGTTAATACTCATTTCTGCAAAATGTTCTAGGTTATATTTACATACATTATAACACTCTTCTGCAAACTTTACAAGGTCTTGTTGACATAAATCTTCTACTACCTCAGCAGTGCGTTCAATACGTTGTTGATTATCGTCAATTTGATCAAATGTTTCATCTATCAAATGTCCAAATGTTTGAAATCCTAAATTATGAAGATCTCGATAGTACCCTGTATTGGCTGCTATTACAAAAGGATGGCCAATTGATATTGGCTTCCAGGTTTTTTCAGTCCTAAAACTGTAAGGATACATGTATACTGTTTCTGTTACCAAACTAAAATACGTATCAGCGTATGGTTCGGCTCGCAAGTATATGTCTCCCCAGGTATTATTAAATAACTCAGACTTAACAAATCCTTGTTTTGTAGATTTTTCAATACAGTGAGAATAAGATTCCACTTCATATTTTGGGTCTAAAAATTTTACAGGCAGCGGTTGTTGAACAAAATCTACATTTTTATTTATAAATGACACTGATTTATTTTCCTGTATCATCAATTGAGGTCCGGCTCTTGAATCAAGATTAGTCCAAATAGATTGATCCAACAATCCCGATATACGAAATCGTTCTAGTAGATATTTCCTGTGCGGACGACCACGACCATTTAAAAACAAAAATTTATAAGGTTTTTCCGCTTTATATAAATTTTGGTATTGTTGTATAACTGCTCGATTTTCAGCGTAGTCTAAAATATAAGTTAGAAAAATATCGTATTGAAGATAATCCCACTGTGGTTCTTGGTCACCACCAGTTATGACCAATATTTTTCTAGACTCAACTAAATCTAATAAATCACCATAGGCTATTAGGTGTCCTTTTATTGTAGCAGATCCTTCATGGGGATTACTAAAAATCACCGTAATAGTATCATCTATGACTAGTTGTCGTATTGTCTTTGCGTTTAATTGTAATTGCTCTCGCCCAATTACATATATTGCATTGGGGACCAGTTGATTAGAATTTACATGATCTGCAAAATTCCAAAAAATAGCATCAGCTTTATCCTTAATTATATGATAGATATCACAATGAGTATCTAAAATTAGTTTACGATTGCCTAGCATAATACTCACATTCTGCCCACCAAGACTTCATCTCTGGAAATGTTTCTAAGAAATTTGTACTGCGTCTGTGATCATGTTCGTTAAAAAATCTATAAAAGTCTGCCCGTGCAACTGAATGATCTTGGTCCTGTTTGCTACGCATCCAAGCAATATCTCTGTCTAGTCTTGCTACTTCGTAGTCTTTAAATCCGCAATGTAGATATCGTGGATCTTCCATGTGTGCCAACATAAATTGTTTGGCTTCTTCAAGTTTGGCCACATAACTTTCTGGCATGATTTGCAAACTTTGCCATGCTGGTTCACGCAACACTGGGGTATCAAACCACACACGTTGGTATGTGCGACTGTGTGTTCTGCGTAAAAACAATATCCAACCCAACAAAGGTTTCAATCCTGTGATTGAAAGATTGTTCATGGTGATTATAAAAGTAAGACTATTGTGACCGGGTATTTCTGTCAGGTAGCGATCGACATTAGCGGACATTCTCATGTAATCAAGTCCATGACGAATATATTCTGCCTGTGCAGGTATGCCAGAATCAAGACTCACATACTGCATGAAGTGTTCAATGCGTCCGTCACATAACTGTTTTACTTTGTTTATGTACTGATTGAATAATCCCGATTCTACACTGAAGTTACTGGTGACATCAAGGTGCAATTTTGAACTAGGGTTCTCCAGCACATAGTCAAACACTTGATATGTGTTCTTGTCCATGAGTGGCTCACCACCAGTCATACGGAAGTGTTCTAGTTGTGGATACAACGTCGGCCACCATGCCCAAAATGCATCTACGTAAGGATTAGCGTCCCTAACAGGTATAGGCCGCCTAGAACCAACAAAATGACTGGGATTGTTGTGAGTATTGCTAGTAGGATATCCACCCAGTCGTTCAACTTCGGACTGCCAGGTGGAACTAAATTGAGGGCTACAATAACTGCAAGATAAATTGCAAGCATGATTAAAATTAACTTCAACGTAGCTAGGGATAACATCATCTTCATCTCCGGTGGAATTTTTTATCTTTTCAAAGTCCACAGCGGCCCAGGACTCACCTGACCGATAGTGTCTATCGCTTAGTTTGCCTTGATCTTCCATGTTCCAGCAGTAAGAGCATTCTGTAGGACGTTGACCACTCAGCATCAATTGACGTTGTGCTTTTTTATGTGTGGTGTTATGCAATGCACTTGGATCAAACTTGATTTCCACAGGGTTTATTGCATGCAAGGGCGGATGATAGCAACTGTTGTTAAGTCCTGTGGGCAAGTGTAGAGAGACTTGTTTCCATTTGGCCAAACATAATGCTGGCCCTAGTTTATCAGCCATTTGTTCGGCTGAACCCATGAATACACTTTTATTATTTGCAGGTACATCACTATTTTGTTGATTCATTTTGCCCTGTTATCTTTCCATTCTTGTGCTTTCCAGGTGGCCGGTGGGGGCATTGATTCTAATTCATCAAATTTTTCTTTTAATTCATTGGCGTTTAATATGTTATTTTCAGAATAGAGATTTTTATTAGTTTGTATTTTTATCCGCGAAATTTCAAGTTGATCACATAATATTTCACTGTGACCGATAAAATCTTCAAACACAAGAATCTTACGATTGGTATAATGCGTTAATTCACGATGAGCCTGGTGCCAATACTTGTGCCAAAAATATTTTTGTTCGAACATTTCAAGATCAGCAACAAATGGTGGTTTATTTCCGGTGTAGAATGCCCATTCATTATATTGCTCACATACCATTGCACTAATAATTTCAGCGTATAGATTTTTTCTCATAACATGCAAGACAGGGATGTCAGAATTCAATTGCAGTTGAGCATCATGGCTGTGATATACTATTAGATTGCTTGATTGTGGCATTGGTTCTTGATTGCTCATTACTGCGCGAATTCCCAAACTTTTTGCAATAGTGAGTGCAACAAATATGCTACCACTGCGACCTGGACTGCCTACAATGTATTTCACAGCCATAAATTTACCAACCCTCTTGCTGTCTAATTACATCTATCTCGCGAAGCATTACGCCACGATTGTGCCAATTTGAACGATAATGATATTTAAAAAATGCACTTTGTTCGCTTTCTAATATGGCCATTGGCAAGTCTAGTTGTGTACCTAGTTCAGGACCCAGTTGATTAGACAAAATACGAGGTTGTGAATCTTTAACCGTTTCCCATAACTCTGCCAAGGCATCAAAGTCTTGTACTAGAGTATGGTCCCAATTGCTCAGCATGGTCATATATGTGCCTTGTCTCGACCCAGCAATGGCCCATTCTCCGTAGTCAACATCTGTTCCTACGTTATGCCATATGGTCATATGATCTAAATTGCGTAATACTTGATTTTTAAATTCAGCCACAGTGGGTTTTGTGCCACGTTGCAAACACATTTTGACACCTTCACGGAAGCCGGCACGCCAGGCTTGAAACGCTGATCCATTGGGATAGGTGTTTGAATAGCAATCGTACATGGGCCAGTACAAGGGATCAAAACAAAATTCTACCTGTGTTTCTGTTCTACCATCTGTGGCTTCGTGAGTTCGCATGCGGTTGATAAATGTCCTGGTCCATGAACTCAACCCGCCATTGCCGTACATGAGTCCGTTGATGTGATTTCTTGCCCTCCAGCGATATACCGCCTGTTCATGCTGTTCGGTAGAATATATCAGAGTCTTGTTGAAGAACTCCGGGTCAGGCATGTTGTCGCCATCAATCAAAATAAAACGTTCAGTGTTGCTGGCTGCGGCTGCGGCTTTGTGTGCGGCATCGGATCCTTTGATCCCATCTACACGTACCGCCCAAGGAACCATGTTTTTAATCTTGATCCAAAACTCTTCACGTAGTGGTTCATCGTATGTTAAAAAAATACAATCTAAGTCTGCTATATCAATTTGTTTCATAAGTTTTTATCTTCCATCTTTGATGCGGCTCCAACTCTGTGACCACTATTGCCATATTGTCAGGATGGCATGGTGTTCCTGTATCGCTGGGCACCAGTTTCTTTGTTGTCGTTTTATTTGCAAGTTGAATTAATTTGCCATCCTGTACACGAACATTCATACTAGCAATTGCAAATGTTTCTGGGCTAACGTCGATGTATGTACCTGGTAAATCTTCCATGGTATAATGAATTGGTGTCCCATCTATATTGTAGTACAAGCGAAACAACACCGGTCCGGGGGCTGGCATTGCATGCAGGATTGCCCAAAATTCATCTGGCGTCAACTCGGAACCTCTTTTGGTTGTAGTGTACTGCACCCCATTGGGCTTGAGTGTTGATGCGTAGCAAATAGTCTCGATATTCCCACGCAAACTCTTCCATCCAGTCTTCACGTTGAGCATGCATGATATGTCGTTTCATGTGTACAATTGTGGGATAGGATGCAAACGGCATGGTGCATTTCTCTACTCCCACAATCTTGGCCGCAATGGCATACACCACATCGGTACTTGGCACATCTTCAGGAAACTTCAATAACGCACGATAGTGAGACCAGTTCTCAAATATGGCTTGCACTGTGTCAAAAAACTCTTTAGCTGTTAAACTCAAACGCCAATATGTGATAGCATTGTACACATCCGGTAAATCGTTGGCATCAAATACCTTGCGATAGTGTCTAGACTTGGCACGTTGATCTTTCCAGTCTCTACAGCCTGTACTGACCACAACCTCACGATGTCGTGCCATGTCCCACCAGTGATCAATAGGACTGGTCACAATCATGTCTGCTTCTAGTTTGATAGTTTCCCTAAAGGGAGTAACATGAAACACTTGACAGTCATTGGCATAAGCGTTGGCCACAGTGGGCAAGGGAAACTCACGCACATAATTAAACAAGTGTGGTGCAGGGTTCTCTGTTGAATTGGTCAACAAACAGATTTTGGCATCAGGATGCCAGTATTTTATACTCTGTGCCAGTTGATGACTGCAATCAACATAGTTGGTAGAGTCAGTGTTTGTGGCCACTATCAAGTAGCCTTGTTCGTCAATTGGTTTCAATTATTTTCTCCAAATGCTTCTTGCCCATGGCATGGAAATCTTGATTCTTCAATGTTATCCACCGAGGGCGTTGTTCACGGTCCGTATAATCCACACGATACTGATCTAGTGCTATACGTGTGACTGTGTGTTGCGGTGTCAAACTAGCCAGGCTCCAGGGTATTGTAGGGTGTTGCCCCATTTGCCCATGCACAATATTTAAAGCAATGCTCAAAGCATAGTCATTTCTATAGGTAGCAGTACGAACTTGGTAAAGATCGGTATAGTGTTTCCAATTGGCCTTGATCATTCGCATACAATCAAATATTAATTCTGCATGAAGACTTCGACGAAACATCATAACAGTGGCCCAGCTCATGGGCATGCGATAATTTCCGTAATGATTTAAGCCCACAAAGTCATCTTGTGCCACAATGTCATAGGCTGAGCCATGTGCTAGGAAATCTTGTTTGGCTGTTAGCACATTTTTTAATTGACTGCTGGCCACAACATAATCTGCATCTAGTACTAGTGTTTGATCCCAGGGTGTTAATGCATACGCATCTGTTCTACCGGCATTGTGCCAAGTCACTGTACAATCATAATCTTCAAAATGTCTTGTGCCGCCTGATTCTGCATCAGCAACAATAATTTGATCAAATTTGTATTTTTTTGCTTGTGTTTGGTCGTTTGTGACCAAGGCTACTGGAATTTTTAAATGACGTTTTACGTTTCGAGCACACCAGGCAGCCATGCGTATATAATCTGTTTGTTCGTTGTTGAAAGCAAATATTAGTGCGCCTGTGGTCATCTGTTTTGATTTAGTTTTTCGTATTCTATCAACCAGGCGTTCATTTGTTCCTGCCAATGGCCATGTGCTTGAGCATACAGTTCAGGCACATTCACACGCACAGGAGTTTCGTACAAGTCCAACAACACAACATCTTTGTCTTGAGCACAACTCAACAACACACATTGTAATTCAGGACCAGCTCGCCACATGCCACCTGAGTGGGCAAACAGCATACGTGCTTCGTATTTTTCTTTTAGAGTGCGACGAGCAGTGGCATGGTCAAATCTAGCCCGTGCATGAGCTACTAGAGTTTCAGTGTTCATAGAGTTATTATACAGAAAAAAAAGGTAAAAGTCTACCTTTTACCAGAGAGGTCGGCCGATTAGGCTACGCTTGCGGCAATAGTAGGTGTGCCCCAACTGTTGCTTAGGTAAGTTATGGCTGGTGGAAGGTATGTGACCAAAGTGGTTGGTGCTGTGCCCGAAATTGTAGTTGATGGACTGGCTGTAGCAGTGCCGCCCGTGATGTTGGTGCTTTGCCCTGCCGCCGCTCTGGCATTACTAACCCAGGTTGTGACCAAGGTCAACACAGTGCTTGATGTGGCTGTGGCTGTGGTTCTAATATAATCATTTGTGTAGGGAGACACAGTATCATTTAACTGGAATATAGTAGCAGGTGTAACAGTAAGATTGTACCAACCTGTTGTGGTAGCAAGTGTGGTTTGTGTTTCGCCTGTGCCGCCGAGGCGTGTGGTACCAGTGTAGGCCTGGCCTGCAATAGTTTGGGTGGCACTGTTTACTCGGCCGGTGAGATTGATTGAGCCGCATTTGCCAGCAAAAAGATTCCAGTCCGCGTCATTGTCAGTACCCGTTGAACTCTTACCGTACTGTACACGCACGATACCACCGGCGTTCCAGAAATAACGTGCTTGGTCAGCACTTGGGAATGTTACTGTGTGTGTAAATGTGATTGTCCAAGCATTGGTGCCAGAGCCGGTAGCAGTAGTTTTACTTGTGGTACCTGAGAATGTGCCGTATGCAGTTCCAGATGCCGCTGCGTTGCCACGGTTGGTTGTGACACTGGTCAAGTCAGTGTTGAGTGCTGCCAAAATATTAATTGTTTGACCTGTTGTGGGTGCAGATCTTGCTGTGAGTACAGTACTGGTTTGACTACCGGCACTAGACAAGTTGTTAACCAAACTAGCCCATTGTGTGGCAGTGACTGTACTTGAGCCACCAGTTACTGTGGCAACTGCGGTTTGTCCCCAACCCTTGTCGCTAGAGCCTGCGGCCCAAACGTCATTTAAATTAGCGCCAGCAGTATCGTTAACAAATCCATTATAATCTGTTGCTTGTATTAGTCCGCCACTTGAATATGTCATCGTTTTTCCTATTAATTCTTGATAGTCACAATAGCTTCAATTGTAGCAGATTCAGAGGTGAGTTTGTCAACCAGACTTCTTCCAATCACGTTGAAAGCATTTGCTTCACCAGGTCGTGCGGCTCTAGCAATACCATTTCCTGCTGAGACCAATCTGTCGCCTTTGTGTACGATACCTATTACTTTTACCGGCACACGTCCAGTCATTGCAACTGGCGGATGTGTGTCGTCCTCGCCGGCACCGCCGTTCATCAAGTAGGCCGCTCTAGTACTTATCACACCAAATACTTTGTCGCTTAATTCTGTGAGAGATTTGGTAATTTCTGCCGAGCCGCCAAGTTCAACCACAGTACCTGCATCAAGCACTGCATCTGCGGCAAAGCGTTCTGCAACGTCAGCGTATAATGCTGTGGTAGCAGTAGCAAACAATCGGTTAAAATAAACAGATGAGCTTCCAATATTACCTATGCCATTTCCGTTGTTGTTGTTGATATTGCCGCCGCTGATGTTACCAGTTGATACTGTTACACTTGCACCTGTGATTCCACCAGTTGCAGATATTAAACCACCAGTTAACAAATTGCCGCCTGTAATGTTACCAGTTGCAGATACAACTCCACCAGTCGTGACATTAGCACCACGAACTGTTCCAGTAGCACTGAGATTGGTTGCATACAAAGTGGTGGTGTCAATTGTGACTACTGCTGTTCCACCAACAGCCATTGTTATGTTACCGTCAAGTGACGCAATATTAGCAAAACTTGTTCCGTTGAGTAATTTAGTGGCGGCTCCACTAACAGCAACAACACCAGTTAATCCACTACCGTTGCCAAAAACATAACTGCCTGTAATGTTGGCTATGGCGCTAATATTAGCACCAGCTAATATGTTGGCACCAGATATATTAGCAGCCGACGTAACATTACCTGTAACCGATACCAACCCAGCAGTCAAAATGTTACCGCCAGTGATATTTCCAGTCACTGAGGTTAATCCGCCAGTGCGTAAATTTCCACCATCAATATTACCTGTAACTGATACTAATCCAGCAGTTAAAATGTTTGCACCGGTGATATTAGCACCCGATGTAATTGTACCAGTTGAACTAATTAGCCCACCAGTTAAAATATTACCGCCAGTAATATTGGCACTTGATGTAATTGTACCAGTAGAGCTCATCAGTCCAGCAGTCAATATGTTACCGCCGGTAATATTAGCACTTACTGTTGTATACCCAGTAATGTTAGCACCAGTACTGGTAATTGTTGCTGTAGTATTCCCACCGGCAGTGATAATAACATTAGAGCCACCAATAATATTGCCAGCCATGTTTGTACCACTGGTATTAGTAAAGGTTACACCTTTATAAACTGTGGGGAAATTTGTACTGACAGGAGCTGCCGCAGTAAATGTTGAGTCTGAACTAAAAATTGCAACTCTTGTGTTAGCAACGTACAAGCTGGTAACATAATGTGATACTGAACCGTTGTCAAGAATTGTTTCGGGAATAGCACCTGCTGTTCCGGTGGTACTAGAATAAGCTGGTCCAACTACCAAAAATGATGTGCCAGTGTATACTTTAACCTGTTGATTTACTGTGTCGTACCATAAATCACCAGTCACATTTGATGTAGGCTGTGTGGCACTGGCCGTTGCGGCACTGATAGTTTTCCAAATAGTTCCGTTGTAAACTTTTAATAATGTGTTGGTTTTATCCCACCAAATTTGTCCAGTTAGTGGAGATGCCGGGGCGGTTGCATTTGAAAAATTTTCCAACATTTGGATAAAGTTTTCATCTAAAAATTCACCGTATCCAGCATAATTTTTACCTACTAGGGTCACACTACTGGAGGTATTGACGGTGCCGTCGTTTACTGTAGCAAAAACTGTACCGTCAGTAAGATTAATTGTATATGCCATGTCTGTTACCTGTTTCTATTCTATATTTATACAGCACTAATATTGCTTAAAGTCTGTATTCTTAACGTGTAATCAATTTGAATTTGTCGATTCAAACTCTTTTGCACAGGGTGAAAAATTACATGTGTAATTAGACGTAATATTTCAGCTGACCCGTTCCAACATTTTAGTCCCAATTCATCAAACACATATTCTCCATTGAAGTCTGTAGAATTATCAAATGCTTGTTGAGTCGGGGGTTCACCATAGTCTAATAAACACGTTACTAAAATATCAGAGTAAATATTTCCAGATGTGTGTAAAACTGACATTTTGTTATTAAGGGGGTCTATGTCAGCGGCTGAATTATCATCAACTACTTTTTGGTATGTTTGATTGTATAAATCAGCATTTTGTCCTGTGGTGTTTGGTGGTAGATATGTGATAACGCCCGTGGGGTCTACGCTTGATCCGCCATTGCCAAATGCCATTTGATAGATGTAACCGGTATTGCGGTCACTCAATGTCTGTGCCATCGCTATACTAATATTTTCATAATGAATAGCGTTCTTTTTGTCCACAAGAACTTCGCCTGAGACAGGGTCGTGTATTTTAACAAACCCTTCAATCTTGCATAAACCTGGAGTTATCATGCTCGTCCCTCCACATAAGTCTTTTGGGTTTTTGGATCAAAAATTCTCAGGTGAGCTTGCACTGAGATTGACCCAGTTTCGTTAGGTCTACGAGGTTTTTCCTCTTTTTTGGGTTCAACTGTTTGTTTTGACTGTGTATTTGACATGGTCTTTTATTTACCTTGTTTATAACCCACGCAAGAACCTTGCGGCCTGCGTATCGGTATCTTGTAATGCTATTCCGTTGCTAGGTGTTCCAACTCCCAGTTGGTACCAAGTGGTAGCACATTGTCTTACTAGTATAGTAACATCTATTCCGGCTGGCGGGGCCTCGAGTGCTGGGTATTCTGCACCGTCAACCACAAACTCAATTGCAACAGGGTCAAATTGGCTTATGACCCAACGATACTGACTTGTTGCACTTGTATCACTGTAGGCATATTGTCGTATACCACCCACATAAACTTCAATGGCATCAACTTCAACAGTGCTGTCATCAAATGTGCCAACATCTATGCTAGGTGCGTAGAATATAGTTGTACTGCCATCACCGGTTGAACTATCACTCACTATGTAATTTTGTAATGGTTCAGGCAATAAATTCACTCGATTCATGTTGTAAACATTAGTATCAGTTATGTGATCAGCTGCCGCAGTTCCTGCAGTTCCTCTAAATAATCCACTCACAGTGTTGAGTGCAACATTTCTTACCCGGTACATTATTCTTTCCCCGTCGATGATTATTACACCAAATTTGCCTAAACTTAAATTTGGTTCTGCAAGAGCTAGGGAATTTTGTACATATATTATATCATCTGTTGCACTCAGATCTTGTGTTAATATTGTTGTGGTATCAAGAGTAATTCTGTATGTGGCTTGTACTCCGCGCATGTCTTGAAATATACGGAAGGCTATTGCGTCTGGTACTATACTACTTGTAAATTCTGTTACTACCAACACTTGTGCTGAGTTAATAATACCGCTAGATAAAATCAAATAGTCTCCAGCTGGGTTGTTATCGGTTGCGTCTTGGTACGTTACAATAAAATCACGACCTTCAAAAAGTCTGTAACCATCAAGGGTTACCCATAATCTGCTGGCCAAAACTCCAGTTCTTTCTAGATAAAAATTATTGGTGTTGATTGCAATACCAACGGCATAATCAAACGATCCCGGGTAATTGTCGGCACTAGCTGGACTGTAATTGGTACTAGCAAATCCTTCAGCTAGTGTTAATCCAGTAACTGTTGGTCCAATAAAAACCATAGTTAACGGGAATTGTTGTGATGTGTCATTCCAAGTCGTAATGTTAAAAATATCATTTAAATTCACTATTGGGGCAATTGTTAACTGGTTGCTAACTACACTGTAATCTGCTTGAGTGCTTTCGCTAATTAAAATTATTGCGCCGCTCGGTGGGGGTAAGCTAAACACAACTTGTCGGCCTGGAGTATTGCTGCCAGTCCACGGAGTAACAATGTATGTTCCAATATTTAATCCGTATGTTTGTGGTTGTAAAATGTTATCAATCCATACTGTGATATCTGTTGCTGGATTAATTTGGTCTTGACCAATTGTAATACGTTGTGGTAACCCAAAGCTCACACTAGAGTCGTCCCCTATCCATTCTATTCCGGCGGCCGGAATTAATCTTTTGCCATTTTGCGTGACAATTAAATTAGCCGGATTAGTCCCTTGCATGCTGTTGGTCAATGTTATGGTTTTTGTACTTACTGTTGCGGCAGTTGCAATAAATGTTTGTGATTGTGGAGTGCTCCACTCGTAATTGGTTGACGCTTTGCCTGTGCCCGATCCTACACCAGTTGCAGTAAATGTTACACCCACTGTATTGCTTGCGGCTCCCACAGAAACAAAATTGGTTGTGCCCAACTCGGTTATTGTGTACTGTCTGCCAATAACAAAATATCCAGCGTCAATTGTTGATACCCCAAACGCTGTTAATGAAATTCCATCGCCCACACCATAGGTAGTGCCAAAATCTACTAACGATTCTAATATTGGTGTAAACTCTAACCAATATAGGAAGTTATTAAGGGTAATTCCGGGTATTGTATCTTGAAGGGCTCTATAATATACCCCTTCATAATTTACAACATCTAATGTTACATAACTGTCGTTAATATTCCAGTCTGTGCTGGCTGTATACGGTTCCCAAGTGGCTCCGCTAGTTATAGCACCATTAACAAAAATTGCCAGACTTAGTATTTCGCTAGAGTTTACAGGAATTACAACCGAACTTCCAACATTTTCGCCCATGTAATTAGCGCGATACAATTGACTTCCGCCACCAATTTCGTATACATTAATATTAAGTAAATCTCCGTTAGCAACGGTATAATTTCCTCTAGCAGAGTTGTACACTTCGAGCACAGTTATAGTTTGATGGTCCCAATCAATAGTGTAATCAATACCAGCTGTGAGATCCAAATTTGTAGTCATATTACTGACTAATACTTGTACTGGTGTATTAACTACTCCGGCCCAACTAAATGTATCAGTAATTACAGAATTGTATGTGTAGCGAATACTGGATGTTTGAAATCCGTGTCCGTCTCTATTCCAGTCTGCTCCGGGGCGGGTGTACACACGCATGTCTAGTGTGTCAAATTCTGCTCCATTTACTAATTCTTCGGGGCTATGTCCTTCGTACAAGCCAATGAACTCACCACCATCAACATTGATGTCCGATGGCAGTTTACCTAATGTAGCATCAGTAAATTCGCTTTGATAAATTGCATCCGTAGCCGTTGGATCACCAAGGAAATAATTCCCGTATACCTGGACTCCAGGATAGGCAATGCCATCAATTAATAGTGGCAAATCCATGCCCGGTTCGTTCACACCGGGAACATAATATCCTTGTGTTCGGTCAATGCCAGACAATTCACGAGCTGGAACTAATTTCCAATCTTCAAGATTAAAATTAGGTCCAACTACTGCTGTTGAGTCCAGGCTTGATGCTTTCCATACCCGATTGTCATACCTTACTAATGTGCCATCTCGATAGGTGCCAGACTCGTTCCAGTCTTGTACATCAGAGAAATATTGGAATCTATCATACTTGATAGTAGTTTTAATACTTCTTACCAATCCAGTATAAGTGCTAGTAACCACATCGTAATTCATCACAGTATATCCAGTGGCAACAACACCAACTCCATTGCCGCCCGAAAATGTCACAGTAGGGGTTGCAGAATATCCAGAACCACCGTCTGTTATCACAACACTAGCAACTTGTCCAAAGCTGTTGATTATTGCTACACCTGTTGCTGGAACTACTGCATCACCAGTAAACACAACAGTCGGAGCGTTGGTATATCCAGAACCACTAGTAATAACCGTGACCGATGTTACTTTTAGCAGATAATTGTTATACCATTGATTATAAGGCCAATCACTCCACAATGTACTAATCGACGGTACATTACTTTCTGTAGTCAGGGCCGAATTAAATGCATCACTTTGTGCATATGGCAACAAAATTGGGCTAGTGTACTTGGGAGTTATCAAAGAGGTATTATAATATGCCGGCAAGTCAAAGTCATTCATATCTCCAAAAAATTTGCCAAATCCATCATATTGCAAATTAAATTCTCGTATGGTAACGTGATAAGGCTTAACTTCTTTAATATAATCTAATACAAATTCTTGATTGTCGCGAACATAATTTTGATAAGGTATTAATTGACGAATCCTGTGATTAACGTCAATTAAACTAGTTTTAACCAGCCACTCTGGAGCCGAGAATTCGCTCAATACAAAATTAAACATCAGTGTTATGAGACGATTACGTTCAATTGCTAATTCATCAATTAATATTTCTTCATTGAGGGCACGAATAATATAACGTGTTTCTGTTGTGGGTTCTTGATCAAAATATTGTGCGTCAAACACTTCAATATCAAATCCAAATCTGCCAAGTTGGTAATCCCATATTTCGGCTGAAATTTCTACTGTTCCGTTTTGTAGTACTACTCGTTCCCACCCAATATCAGTCAACAAATAAATTTCATACTGACCCTGAGCATTAGCGATGACCTCAACACTGCTGCCAACCGGAACAGAAAGGGTTGCTAGTGCTGAATATGCAGGAACTTTGGTTAAAATCTTAACTCCAGCATTATACCCGGGTTTAACCCAATCAATATAACTCCAGTATGCAGGTGTATTATATCCTTGAACTTGTGTTAATTTTAATATTCTTTCGCCAACTACAACATCGCTTGTTTCAACTGTGTAAATTGTCCATAGACCACGTTGACTGCTGTCTGTGTTAACAAGATATTTGTATCCTAGGGGCACAGAGTAAATATTTTGAAATCCAAGAATTTCTAAATTATCAACTTGTAAATTCCAATTTGTGATTGTATTACCGTCAATAATTTCTGTTTGTGGCGGCTCGGGCTCACTTGCGCCTAACAACTGAAAGGTTCGAATTTCAGTTATAGGATATTGTGCTAATATTTTATTGGCTCTTGTGAGATAATTTCGTAATGCCTCAAACCGATCTACAAAAGTACTTTGTCGTGGTCTAAATAATGCACCATAACGGTCAGCTGGAGTTAATTTAGGATCAGGAACTTTGTTACCAAATGAGTCAACCCCACAAAAGCTGTCCTGAGATTTAAGATATAAATTATCGCTAAGTATTCCGTCGGGATTATCTTGTGGGAACAATTCGTATTCCACGTGAACATTATCGTCGGTCAATTCGCGATCAAATTCAATGCTAACGACAGTATCACTGGCCGCAATATAATTGGCACTATTGTAAAGAGCAATTGTACTAGAATTGATTGGTGCCATGTAAGGAATACCGCTGGCTTTAGGATCTGTAATATAAGATGCTATTGTACTGATTGGCAATGTTTTGTTGACCTTGGTAGAAGTCACTGTGATGTCTCTTACCCAGAAATAATATTCTGTAGCAAATGTACCATCTTTGGTCAATCGAGTATTCAGAGTATACGATAAAGTACTGTATGGTGTACCTTCACCAGTATAATTTGATGGGGGTGTGGAACTTACTACCCACTGATATACATCAACTACACTTCCAGGAAATAATTGTGCCCATCGACGACTGGCGTATGTGATATTATCTTGATTGGGATCAATAAATCTAACTGTACTAGTGTCCCACCAGACTTCGCCTACGTGATCTGCAAACCAAGTGGTACCCCGAATATTGTTTGATCCAATATTATAAGAAGCGGGATCAATTGCGCCAATATAATTAATGTTTTGTTTGGCGGCGCCAAGAATCTTGCCCTGTAAAGGATTAATAAAATCTAAAAATTCAGTCTTTGCCCCTGTAATTTTATCATACAAGAATACACTATTCAACAATCTCACATCAACTGTGGGCTGTTGAATTTGTTTGATACCCCAGGCAGGTGCTTTATTTGAATTTTCAAATACAAAAACTGCGCCATAATTTAGACTACTATCACCCGCATCATTTTTAGGTGCACCGGCCACAAGGAAACCAGATGTGTAATTAACTGCGGTGCCATAAGCATCATACGGAGCCACATCGGTGTTGTTTACTTGTTGTCCAAACACAAACTTTCCTGGATTTGAAAGTGTTGAGGTCGAGCTTGGCAAATAATCATATGTGTAAACCGCTCCGCTTTGTATAAACAATGAGAAGAATATAGTAGTGCCAGCGTCAAAGAAAGTAGTGCCATCATCAAATATTGTTATAAGATATAGTGATCCTTTGGGGCATCCTACCACAAGATTCACAGCAGAATCATCGATATTCAAACTGCTACCAAAGCCAGCATATTCCACAGGGTATGGGCTTTCAATAGTCTGGGTCCACACAAAGTTGTTAAGTCCTAACAAAGAAAATACACCATTTCCGTATGAGACTGCGCCGGGTGCCACTTGTAATTTGTTAAACGGTGATGTAGCGTCGGGATTTTTTACTGAAAGAGTAAGATATCCCGAGGCACTTACTGTAGCCAAAACATTAGGAACACCAGTTTGTGAACCAACCGGAATGCCGTTAATTTGATCAGCTAAGCCTTGTACCGTTGGGTTACTGGCAGGAACTTCAACTTCAAAATTGTTGATGCTAATAGTGTCGCCTGCAATCAACGTAGGGTTAGCCACAGTTGCGGTAATTGTTCCATAAATGCGACTTTGATTTACAAATCGTTCAACAACTCCACCTTTGAAAATTTGTTGGCTGCTTTGTGGCTCTCCTACATATATGCTACAATCATTAGAGCACATATCCAATGCAGAACCAAAATTACAAAATTCGGCCACAGTATTTTGTGTCACTACCTGTGGTTGGGGGAAGTAATTGGTTTCAATTTCAATAATATCACCAACATTTAAAGTTTTATAAATGGTAACGGTATTGCCATACACTGTGAATGAATTTGATGCATCACTTGTGCTAATAACACTATTGGTTTGATTGATCAAGAATTGATTGTTGACCAGTACACTGATCGGTCCAGATATTGTACCAAGTACAGTGTATGCGTTAGTTGAATCGTCATTCTTGACAAATTTTTGTACATTGCGATTGAATACAAAGACCTCTCCGGCTTCGGTTTTGCTACTAACAGTTGAATTAGAAGCACCAATAATAACTTGTCGTCCGTCAGTACTACAAGATACTGATTGGCCCACACGAAGTCCGCTAGTTATTCCGTATGTCACTGGATTAAGTGTTGCCGAGAGTGTGTAATACCCTTTGGAACTTACCACAGCATAATCGCCGGGGCCTAACGTTGTAACAAAAGTAAGTGTGGTTCCACTGAGTGTATAGTCAATGTTGGGTCTCCATAATACAGTATTAACTTTGACTGAGAATGAATCTATATTATTAGCTTTGACATTGAACAATCCTACTTTTCGACCTTGGTCATCAATACCGTGGGCCAAGTCAAAAGTGGCAGTCAGCAACGGTAACTGGAACGAGTCCCAGCGAGCAAACTTGATCAATAATCCGTCGGCAGGAGGTGTTGTAAAAGTTACTGTGCTAAAATTACCTGCTACTGTAAAATCAACTCCCGGAGTTTGTACCACAGTGTTTACGGTTACTTGTACTTGCCAGGCATCGTTAATTTGTATCGCATTGTTGATAATATATGTAGTTGTGGCTCCATCAGCTACAGCACTGGTACTTTGCTCTTGCCAGTCAACATAACCATATGCATACACTGTGCCTACACCTGAGTTGTAGCCCGGCGCACCAATATACATCCAACGTTCATCTAAACTCATAGCAACTGAATAGCCAAACTCTGCGCCTGTATACCCACCGCCCAATGGGTTGAGCAATTGCCATGTGGTGTACGGTGTTGATCCGTTGCCGCCTAGCACAGGGTCACGATACACTACACAGGCAGATCCAGTGTTGGCAATATTTCCTGTTGGGCTTCCGCTAAGGCTTGCTGATGCACCGGCCACTGCCCATGTACGATTACCAAAATCTATAGCATTGCCAAATCCTCGATCTCCCATGTCTTGCACAGGATCAGACAAAGACAGAATAGCATCTTCGCCCTCTAGTGGTGAAATATATTGACCATCATAGCCGGGTACATAAACATACACCCCGCCATGACTACTATTGTAGTTTGGGCTACCAACTAGCAATGCCGCTTGATTACGACCTTGTGCTACACTGGCGCCATATTGTTCATTTGGCGCAAGAATTTGTGGTTCTAATGAAACGACACTGGAAAATACTGTGTTCTTTTCCAACACTTCCCATAAACCGTCACCGTTATTATCAATCCATACTCTGGCACCTGGCAAGATGTCGTTTGCATAAGGCAAATTAACAACATCGCTGGCCTGACTTACCCGCATAGTTTGTAATGTTAATCCTATGCCAGTACCATTTGCAACTGTTCTTCTGCTGGTTGGAGAAAATGCAAAAGCAATGTTTACTGTAGTTAAATCTAAAACCGACAGCACTTGATAAACACCGTTAATTTCTACGTCAAAAAACTTAATGATTAATTTATTGCCAGCAACCAATCCATGATTACCGCTAAAAATTACTCGGCTGGTACCATTTAAATTGTCACATACGTGTTGTATTTGTCCAGGTACTGCTTGCGCACGATATATGTTCCAATCGTAATTATTAATTTTAGCGACCCATATACTTGTACCAACTTCAATAGAATCAATATTGGCATTCAAACTAGAATTGTTTGAAATATCAAAAACTTTTATGTCGGCATCATTAACATTTACATAGCCTGCTGTGGGTAATCCAGTATCAGTAGGTAATTCGGTTGTGGTTGGTAAAATGTTTGGGCTGGTAAGTTTATAACTTTGTTTCCAAACATCGCTTAAAAATATTGTTTGGTCAGCCAAGCTTTCTTGGCCCGGTACTATAACTTGAACAAGACTAGGATTAGAACTCAACAAGGCTCGGTCTAAACGCAATTCAAAGAAACTTCGATTGGCGTTGGCCCCATAAATTGCTCGTTGTACCGCCCAGTTTTCGTAGATAGTATAGTCAGCGGCTTCTTTACTGAGGTTAGCTGATTTAAATAACTCGGCGCTGAGTATAGTACCCTTGGTGTCAAGAAATTGTTTGTAAACATTTACCTGACTGACGTCGTCTAAATTCAAGGCAGCCATGTATTGTCTAGGTTTAAATCCTATTAATCCATAACTCAACAGATCGTTGTCAAGCTCAATATTGGCTGTATTAATATTATAGCTGTTGACTAACTGGTTGGCTTTGTTGGCAATATTAGGTAACAATCCAATTTCAGTTTGAGTATAATTACTTTGTGTCCAGTCGTCAAAATTAAACTTTACGCCAGGCTGTACAATTTTTAATGCAGACCAATAAACATTTTTATATTTGACTAGTTCACCTTTACTATATGTTCTTAGCCCAGTCCATTCTTCTACATTGTTTTGATTTAAAATAAATCCTGGAGTGTCAATCGTACCGTTCCAATCAGCAGTAGTCACTGCTACAAGATTCAGTCGATTTTGTCTAGCACCGGTTGTAGGATCATATATTAAATCTCCAAAAGCACTTTTATTGCTCAGCACAATCATATGTTCATAGTTAGTAAATCTTAAATCTATAAAACTAATGTTTTGCGTAGTCAGCGGTTGAATTGTAAATGTGTTATTAGTTCTTATAATGTTTAGCGTACGAGTAGGCAATTCTCTTGAATTTTGATCTAACAATAAATTTTCTGTAGTTTCAGTGGTTATATTGTCTACAATTGCGCCTGCTCGAGTAACTGTAAGCCCACCGGCCAAAGGATTCAAATTGATAATAGCGTCTGTATTCCAGCCTTGCTGACTCCAGTATAAAAATTCGTCAACCATCCTAGGCCAGTCCAACATATAACCATTTGCTCGGTCAGTAAAGGTTAGGCCTTGTGTTTCTAATAATTTGTTATAGCTCAATAAAAAATCACTTACCGCAGTTTCATTACTGAATACAAATCCATAAGGCACTTGTACCACTGTATCGGTGTAGAAAGTTGGTACCCTGACAGTTATACCGCCAGCACTATATTCTTGCAATCTGCCCACAGCCTGGCTTTGTAGTATTTCAAAATAGGCTTGAGTAGTCCCGTATCCAAATACTGCATATCCACCTGAGACTTTTTGTACAGCCACAGCACTATATCTTATGCTATCAAATGGCTGGTTTTTGTACAATACAATATCGTAACTTTCGTCTGGAATCATTAATGTTGTGTTTGTTGAATTGGGACTGGATTTTTCAGTAAAAACTTTGATATATTGTTTGTCTGAATAGCTGGCCATACGGTAACATAATCTCACATCAAGGTTGTCAAGATCAGCTGTGAGTATTGCTGTGCTATCAATGCCAATTTGTCTGTTAAAATCCACAATCCAATCAATGTAACTGGCTTTGCTAATTCCGTTGCCATACACTTCAATATTGTTGGCATTTAATCTATAACGTTGATTGTAAAGATATTGATCATAATCTGTATCAAATTTGTACAAATCTCTATCAGCAAACAAGGCAAAGAACTTTGCAGGTCTTGTGACTGCCAACACATGCATTACAGAAAATGCATACGCAGAACTGTTCCACCACGATGCTTCAACCGGCCCGCCATCACCTAGTGCCCAGCTTTTGTTAAATTTGGCGCCAAGACTATAATTGAGCGGTGCCGTTCCAGCTACGCTGTTTAACGGACTTAATAATTCGCCCTCAGACCCAGTTGGTATAACTGTTGTTAGCCCAGGTCTTGCATAATTAGATTTGTAATATGGTGCTATAGGATCAGCCACATAACCTGCTTCTAGGTCATCCCACAAGTTCATGTTGTCAGCAGTATACGGTGCTGGGCCATAGGTGTTTTCCCACCAATCTGGTTCAACAGCAAATCCCAGCATTTCCCAAGGAGTGTAACTAGGTTGTTCGGTGTCATAATAATATCTATAAATTCCACGCCAGGCACCCAATAGTGGTTGATTGTCAAGTCGACCATTTACATTGCTGTAGTTCCAGGTAAATTCATTGGTGGCAGAGTAGTCTTGTTGTTTATAATCTAGTTTGTTCCATCCGCAATAACTCAAAAAATCTCCGGCAAAAATATTGTTGATTTGCTCATAGGTATAACCGGTGTCTCGAAATTCACCAGGGAGTACATCAACCAAAGTCATTGGCACAGGATTGTCATCCAACTTCAAGTTACTGTAAATTCTAGTTTCAAATTCTAATAGTACTGCATCGCGTATGTCTCCAAACAAAGGAGTTAAACTTCCATCATGTCCTTGTATAAACTCTGTAACACCGTTGCTGACAACCCTAGAAACTATAGCTGGCCGAAATGCTGGGTATAATCCCAACTTTGTGGGAGTATTCGGAACAAAGCTGCCATAGGTGGCATTGTATTCGTTGATAGTGACCACATCTCCAATGTTAAGCGTAACCAAAATAGTCAGTGTGGGATTAGTCGATACTGTGTAATCACGGCCTCTTTCCAATAGTACATCATTTAAATAAACACAAAGTCCAAGATAGTTTGCTGATTTAAAATCATAAACTTGTACAGTGTCAAAAGTGGGTTGTGTGGTGTAACCTACAGTGTAGTTGTTGCTGGCAAATATTACTCCAGTAGGCAACATATCACTCCAATAAAATGGCTGTGTATCTACTTTGCCAAACGTAATATCTTGTATTGCTGTGTCAAGAATGTTGGCTGTGTTTTTAAATGCAATATTTTCTTGGGTCAATACTGCATCTAACATTTTGGCTTTGTACTTGATGTATTCGCGACTGTTGTATTGCAAACTAGCAAAAATATTAAAATCTGGCGATCTCATGAAATATCCAGCCAATGTCAACGGAGAGCTTTGTTGTAATATAGTTAACCCATAAGGAATAATATTGCCAAGATCTCTAGTGTTGTTAGAGCCGTTAATTTTGCCTGTTAATGTGATTAAGTTTTGACAGATACTTTCGTAGTGTGTGCGAATTGTTCCCAAAGTAAATGCAGGACTGTTTGCATTAAGTGGATTACTTTGTAAATTGTCAGGAACTTGGTAGAATCCTACTTTACTAGGTTGGCTGCTTAAAGCTGCCACTTCGATCACATCTGTTGGTAGGTATGTATTTGTAAGTGTTATTACAGTACTGTCAGTTCCAACGGTATACGTATATAGGCCAGGGTCTAAAAATATACTACCTATATATATTTTAATTACAGGAACTGCAATAGAAGATTGTGCATTAACTTCAACGTCTAGCTTGAGTGTGGCACCAGTATATGTAAATTTAAATTGCTGATATATTTGTTGTGGCACAACTGCACTTTGCCACCCAATTAATTTTTTATAGGCTGTGCGACCTGCATATTGTTGTACTGCTCCAGAGCTGATATCTTGTGTTACGCTAACATTGTCTACCACATAGATAAACGTATCAACATATAAATTGTTATCAAATACAATGTCACCAACGTTGTTGATGTTTAAATATTGTAATGGCAGTTGTAGTATAGGATCAAGTATAGTAGTATCACCGACTGCATAACTAAACAGTTTTGAACCTGTAAAATTACTAGACGGATATTTTATTTGATTACCAAAGCTGATGTTATCTCTATCATAAACATTAAAAAGTGGTGCTTGTTGAACGTTAGTTTTTTGCTGTGCTTGAATCCATTCAATACCATCATACCAAAAAGTAAGTCCAGCTAAAGTATTTCCGTTAATACATACTGTGCATTGATCAATTTCTACTGCACCATCATCTGCTTGAGTTAATATTATGATTGGTTGTGCTATCAATGGTTCAACTGTGTCTGGAGTAGCAAAATTTACTATATAAATTTTGTTGCGTACATTTTCGTCTTCGTCAACAGCAAAAATAACTCGTGAACCTTCAACAAATGTATACCCATCAACTGTGTAACTAGTAGAGCCTTCAACATTGCTAAATGCATCAGTTTGTGTTAGATCTATGATATCTACAGGGGCCTTGCCTTCTGTACCCATGTCCCATAATCTTATGCCTGAGCGGAATTGTATGATGGGTCGTTTGGCTCTATAGTTGTTGTCAAAATTAACACTGGTTTTATTGTATTCAGCCGTGGCATTGATTACATCAATATGAAACCAACGATTACTTCTAGTCCATGCATTTAAATCTTTACTAGCACGACTGATGGTCAAATAATCCGTTTTGGTGGGAGAAAATGTTTGAGTAGCCGAGTCTTCAGCATAGGGTTCGTAAATAGTAAAATTATCTACAGGTAACAACTCAATTGCTGTACCAACTCCACTCACGTAATATTCATGATCACTAATAGCAATCGCGTTCATAGTACCAGTACCCAACTCTAATGTTACTACTATACCATTTTTTGTTTCACTTATGGTAAATTTTTGTTTATTAGCCGAAATTGTTCTAACATAATAAGTTTGTCCAACGGTAATACCGCCCAGCGTAGGAGACAAAAATAAAATTTCTTGGCCTACATACAAGTCCTTGGCTCCAGATGATGTAATATAATTTGTACCGGCTGCAGTTTGAGTGCATACTAAAGTTGTTGTGCCCGATTTATAACTAATCGGGGTTACTTCTCCGGTAAATTTCACTTTTAGTCCATTAGTAAACGCTACACCATTGGGGCTAATATAATTTTTCTTGCCAATAATTTGATCTATGTCTAATATCACAGCACTTGTAGATTCTGACAATTTGATTATGCCAAATATTTCTGGATCAGTGCCATCTTGGTAGTACAAGGTATCTTGAGCCGCAGTCAACAAAGGAATTTGCTGAATTTTATTGTCTGGAGTTTTGTACCATTGGGTGTTACTGTAGGTGATACCAAATAAAATAGTAAATTTTTCTAAAGTGTTAATGGTAGCAATTTCACTTACTTGCAAATAATCTATCCCATCAACTGTGTTGTATGTAATTTGATACTTGTTTACATATTCTGGCTGGTCAACAAACACCAAAGTACGAGTGTTGAGGTTTGTTGTGCCGTCAATACCACCTGTAGCAATAATAAAATCAACCAAGGGTTGCCCATTAATGTCATCATAATTCATTGATGTCACTATATCTATTGTGCCGATACTGGTTAAATTATAATAAAAATTTTGTGCAGTTTTTTGTGGCACGTTGAATACCACCGTGCCTAGATCTTCACCATTGTTGGTTACTCCCACCACATCTCTACTGCTTATATTAGGCGCAAAAGGTAAATCACCACCGACACCGGGTGCAGTTTGTATCCAAAACCCTGGACCTGTACCGGGTGTGTTATTGACAATGTTTAACACACCTTGCATGTTTTGTTGATTTTCGCTGGCATAATACAATGTGTCTGGAGCATCTTGTGGCACAACAAATGTTATCAGTCCGGTGGCAGCACCGTTGCGGGTCACTCCTGAATTATAAGTTTGTCCTTGACCGGTTACTGGTGCTGTTTTAATCCAAAAAGGGAATACGCCACCAAGTGTTAGATTAAACACATAGGTATTTCCACGGGCTAAAGTTAGTGCAGGGTTTGATTGACCATCTATTACATAGGCCGAAATCCCCAAATTTTGTACTCGATAATTTACTGTTTCTTTTTGATTTTGTGCTACCTGAAATGTGTAACTTCCGCCACGTATTAATTCAATTGCGGGGTTCTCTCCGTCTACGCCAGAAAAAGTATAAACACCGTTCTCTCTATTGACCACAAAGTTGTCGGTCGTTGAAATTTCTGTAGCCGATACATCAACTACTGCCGGACCGTCGGGCAACCAAAAATACTGGCTAAAGTTTACAAATGTATCAAAATCAACAAACGGATCCCAGGAATAGTAATCGCTAGAATACAACAAGTCGGGTCGACTGCTGATACCACCCTGAAATCCTATTGCATCATTGAGTCCAGGATAGGTGATGGCGTTTTTAATAGTGTCAGTTTCTGGTACCAAACTGACCACACCGGGCTCAAGTTGATAATTGGCTCTAGTGGCAGTAGGCTCAATTACATATTTGTCATTAGGGTTAATTCCCGGACCAACTGTACGACCAATGAAACCTTGAGTCTTTTTAAAACTGGGCTCTTGTATTAACTGATCCAATGTGGCTGCCAAGAATTGTTTGTTGGCATCAGTTTGAAATATTTCAGGAAGAAAATCTACACTGCGTACTTTTGCCATTAAATTACTCCACTACCTGGTGCAGTACGCAAGTTGGTACTGGTCAATGCTTCAATAACTTCAATATTGTTGATTGTAGCACCATTAACAAATATTTCATAAGGCTCGGAACGTATTTCGTAAAGATCTCCAAAATACTTTTGTGAATTCAATGGCACTAATACCACCGAACTAATAATTGTACCAAGTTGTCTGTGCAAGTAAGCCGCAAGTTCACTAAAATAAAAAGTGTCACCAAAGTTCCATTTATCGATTGAAAAATAATCGTTCATGGCAGCTACCACAGTGCTTTTGATTTCGCTGGAGCTGGCTGTAGAGTTCGAAGCCCTGATCACTTTAATTGTGGCACGAAGATTTTGTGCGGCTTTTTCGCCAAATAAAGGTTTGAATACTACTGAATTTAACACAATGTTGTCACTGATCATTTTGTAATCTTGTAAACCCTGATATGCTGTGCTCAATTCATCAATTGTGGGCATTGTGGGTGCTGGCACAGTATTGGTGGTATCTCTGATCCAGTTTTGATATGCAGTATAATAGCTCAGTGTCACCACATACAAGTCAATAATATTTGTAGTACCTGGATCAATGCGATTGGTCAGAGTTGAATTATGACGATATTGATAATACAGTTGCTGGCGCCCAGTTCTTGCGACCCATTCGCTAGAAACATCAATTAAGGTTCTAACTCCAGCTGTGCTTAACGACAACTGGTAAAATGCATCTTCAGAGTAGGCATAAAATACCTGTCCTGGACTCCACTCAGTTGTAACTACTGCAATATCATTATAGGTAGGGTAGTCACTAGTGACAACACCTGCTTCTACTAACAAATACCTTTGTAAATTATCAAAGTCCACAGTTTTTTGCAAGTATATATATTTTTGTGTTGGATTGGTATCAGGAGCAACAATTTCGTTAAAAAAGTCAGGATTATCAGGCACGCCATCATTGTCGCTGTCGCGATATCCTACTAGCACCTGGAAATCATCAACATAGCCGTCACTCTCAACTGGCTGGCCAGTAATAGTCATAATGATATCACCGGGCAAGTGATTGGTAGAATCAGGTTGTGTATTCACTGCAAGACAATTAATAAAATCTTTAATCACAGTTCCTGTGCGGGAATCATACACCATCTCGCCGACATTTTGATTGAAAAAGAATCTTGTTTGTAACACACTTCCAAAATTATAAGCTAGTCCACGGAAGGTGACGGTGTAGTTTTGATTTTGCACAACAAATTGAACCATCCAACTGGCATCTAAGTTTGTGCCTGATGTATTTCCTGCGTATGTTTGGTCCCAGGTGGCATCTGCCGCAAGGTTTGTACTGGTAATCAAATACCATGAGTACGGTACCCCAGTAATGTCGCCATCGTTGTCGTAACCAATACCAAAGTTACGATTCAATAAAATTTGTTCTGCAATGGCTAATTCTAAAGACTGTGGCAAATCGGTTACAAAAAGTGGAATAATAGTATCAACTATAGCACCAGTGGGTACAAAGTTATTGAGCGAGACTGGGCCTGCTCCTGACGGTAAATTGCCAAGTCCGTTATTGTACCCAGTGCCAACAATTTCTTGGGGACTAGCCCAGATTTCTAATGTTTGATCTGCTGAGGTTGGTGTACCTTGTTGAAGTTTGTTGTTTTTGTCAAAGTAGTAACCGGTGGGTGGAACAAATTTTATCAAACTACCCACTGCCACATATTTAAAATTTGTAGTAGTTGTAAATCCTACCGGTATCGGCGAGCCATTTGGCCATGTAGTAGAATAAGTTGTGTTTCTAAAATATCCTGTGGTTTCGTTGGCCAAGGTGGTGCTTTGAACCCAGTTAGCTCCTGTTACCCAAGTAGTGCCACCATATGTGGGCAATGTTGTTGAAGTTACTCTGGGAAAATTAGCATAATAGAATTGACGAGTAGTAGTTTCAGCCAACTTAGGCTGAAACTGATTAGTAATTGCATCGGCAATTTCGTTACGGTTGATCCACGAAAACAATATTGTAGGTAATATGTTTTGTTCCCATAATCCGCCATCAGTACCAAAACTATTAGTACTAGAATACTTGCCGGTGTTATCAACTAAATCAAGATAACGACTGGTACCAATACTTGCACGATTCAATGCTTTAGATTTTACAATACTATTGTATTGTGTGTAGGGAAAAAGGTTGTAGTCTTCACCGTTAACCATGCGATTTTGTGTGTAATATCTGGCCGGTGCACGTTGTTTGATAGCATCAATACTTTCACGTGCCTGGCTATTTGATACAGGACGAGTAATGCCACAGGTGAATGTCAGTGTTTCTAAATTACCTGCACGACTAATATAGCTAATAGGAATATTAACTGACTGCATTTCTTCAGGATTAATAATGTATTGCAATCCGTTACTTGCACGAACATAGGCACGGAATGTGCCTACTGGAATTTGTGAAAACACACCATCACCAAATATCATGGTAATTTGATCATTGGTTCTTGATGTAACAGAGTAGATAGGTCTTGTATCTGTAGCTACTTGCTCGCCTGCGGCCGCATAGATATTTTCTGTATAATCCCATTCACGATTTATATTACCCACATTGTCTAATTGAAACAACCAACGGTCTTCGTTATTGACGCCTTCGATGTTGATGTTTACCGTGCGATTGCTCACACGCTCGCCAAGGTTAAAGTCTTGATTTTGCAAAACACCTTGTTTGAACATGAAAAAGTAACCAGTATTAGCTGATTGAAATCCTAGACTATCGTTACGAAATAACACGTTAAAAGGCACATTTGGTCTTGGTGATGGCTCATAAAGATAATCTCGGCCTACAGAAGTTGAGGTCATTGCTTCAAATGGCATGCTTACACCATCCACTGTGGCTGTATATGGCACAACAGGAAGATATCCGGGTACCAAATTGACCGCATATTCGTCTGTGCGAATGCCCAAAATTGTTTGGCGATTGCCAGGTCTACCCACTCGTTGTGTGTCTACTAGACTAGCATTGATAATTGTAGTGAATTGTTCTTGCCAATCAGGATTGGTTTGATCTGCCCAATCTACTGTGACATTGGAAAGATTTATACCATTGTAATCTATAACATTTTCTGTTGTGTTAACTGAAAATACTTTTAACAAGCCTTGTGCGGCAATGTTACGCTTGGCTGTGTAGCCCACTAAATTTGCTAAACGCACAACACTATCTCTACGCTCAGCAGTATCCATGTAGTTTTCGCGAGTATTCAAGTCTGTGCGGAATGCTAGAGCCTGGCCCATAAATGCAATGACATCCAAAAGAGCAATATATTCTGACGATTCAATGTAGTCATTGAATGTTTCTGGGTAGTACAAGCGCAGATAATCAACAAAACTCTTGCGTAAGGTTTCAAAATCATAACTTTGAAAGTCTGCTTCGCGATAGGTTTGGTAGATTTGTTTCCAATCTTCTACACCAAATATCGCTGTTTGTCTTGTGGTTTTTGCCATTTGTCTGCGCCTCTATCTTTTATTTATGGATATCAAAAACGGCTATGTTATACATAGGAGGCATTACGTTGTTGTAAATCAAAAAAGATGCTCAAACGCTCGGCATTACTACTCGGTATCACAGTTAGTTCAAGTTGAATTAGTATGCCATTATCCTGGGGAAAACATTGTACATCGCTAATGTAAACTCTAGGATCCCCGCCGGCTACTCTTTGTACTTCTTTAACAATTGCATTTTGTAATTCTTCAACTTGATTCTCAAACAGCAAATCCCAAAGTACAGTGCCGTATGCAGGACGTCCGGGCAGTTGTCCTTGGCGTATGTTGAATGCATTAAGCAAGTCTCGTTTGATTAATGCAAAGTCCGTGAGTGTGAACTTCTTGTATTGATTTTGTGTATTGAACCCAATGAATGTTTGTGCCATATGGTATTTATGGGAGGTTATTCACCGGTTCCTCACCCTTCGATTTTAGGTTTAAGAACATCAGTAAGCAATTGCCCAAGAGCAATGTTGTTATTAGCAATCTTTTGAAGTTCTTTGTTTACAATACTAAATTTATAACTTGGATCAACATTCATTTGTGCTTCCAAGCTGAGTTTGTTCCATTCATTGGATGCAGTATCAATTAGTTGTTGTATTCCGCTCTCAAATAAGCCTTTGCGAGCTTGTGCTTTTTCTTCAGCAACTGCATCGTACTGCTGTTGCGTGATTGTTTGTTGATTTGTCAAAGCATTTATTTTTTGATATACTGAGTCAAATGCTGTTTTGGTTTTTAATATTAAAGTTACTAATTCTTTAAGAGCCGCTTGGTAGGTACTCAAGGCTTGAGTTCTTTGTTCTGACGACAAGGCATAATATGAGCCAGAGTAATCAGGTGTGGGTATCTTGTCGTCCCCAAGCACACGATTGCTTGCGGCATCTACTGTGGCTCTACCCACTGTGTCTGCGGCTGGCTTAGGCACATCTTGTTGTTTGAATGCTGTGGGTATTTTTGTGTTTACTAAATTCACAGCAAATGCTCCATCTCGCACAGCACTAGAAAATTCTGCTTGTACTGCACCTGTAGCGTCTCCAGGAATAGGCAAGCCTTTGGCAAATGCTTCCGCATCAGGCAAACTTTTGGCTGCATTCAAACTCATTCCGGCAATACCCTGACTTGATAACTTGTCAATTGGTATGCCTACAGCACCCATGCCTACTACGCCTTTGGTCATTAAGTCTTGTTGTATTTGACTTTGCTTGCCGGCATTGCCTAACAAATCACCAACACTTTTAATGCCGTCTTTGCCAGTCCATACAGCAGGACTTTTTACCACATCACTCAATGCCGATAATCCAAACTTGGCACTGGATCCAGGTTTAACATATCCAGCAGTTTCAAGTTGTCCCACATTCAATCCAAATGCTCCAAGTCCTTTGGTGTCACTAAGATCGTAAAACCCTTGTCCTGTAAGATTTTTTGCTTGTGCCAACACACCATTAACTTCGGGCACACTCATAGGCCCTATTGGGGCCAATGCTCCTGCGCTACTGGTAATTTTTGAAAAGTCTGCTATGTTGATGGGACTGGTTACTGCCGATGCAGTAATGTTTTTGTTGATAGTTTGTATGGCCGTTACTGCAACTGATCCCCGAGCACCCGACGCACCAGTTAATGCTGTACCCAGGGATGATCCTGTGTTGCCTCCCAACGCACCTGTAAAGGCAGATACCGCGGGACCAACCATGGCAGTAAGTCCCGGTGCAATGCCGGCCAGAGATCCACCAAGGGCTCCGCCCGATGCGCCCAAGCCTGCGGCTACACTACCAATCACACCACCAAATGCACCGGCACCGCCATTGATGCCGCCCTTAGCAAACGCTGAATCCACTGACGGTATTCTTCCTGTTGAAAGATTAACACCAGAAGATGACAAATTGGATGCAAATGCACCCAGACTACCGGTTGTGCCTGATTGGGCTTGTGCCAGTGCGGCTTGTGCTGATGGCAATCCGTCTGCGGCCTGGGTAGCCGCACTAAGAGTTTCGCCAGGTGTAAATCCTACTAGTGATCCAGTGTCGGCTTGTTTCTTAAAAATTGCAAATGCTTGCTCTCTAGTAAATCCCGGTGGGCCTTTAAGTGCAAATGTTTTTGCTGTGCCATCAGCATTGGTAGGTGCTGATCCTGTGGCCGGAACAGATGTGGTATCTTCTGGCGGCCTTGCATAACCGGTGTCGGTTAAACTAGGTAACCCGCGACGTATGCGTTCAGCGTTGGTTCTGTCCCATATAATATAATCATTGCCGGTGTATTTGAGGTCTTCATCTTTGGTCTTGGAATAGAGGCCAGATTCAAACTTGCCAACACTTGATTTAAGTTGATCTAAATTAAAAACAAATTCGGCCATGTTATTTTGCCTCGATTTCTACGCCAGCTGGTACTGGTTCTGCGCCAGGTGGTGGACTAGGTTTGCCTTCTTCAAATACAACTTTAACATCCACTCCCTGATTGTGATAGGGATAAGGTTCGTGTGTGGGTGCTCGACTAACAATACTTTCGATCCCTTCTGTTTTTACAGTCCATCCTGCGCTAGTGTCCCACTCAGTGTCATCAAGCAAGGTTGTGGTTAGTGGCTGCGGAGTCGCAACTTCGTCTGCGGCAGGACCGTTAAGATCAATGCCGCCTGCTTCTAATACCAGTGCAGATCCTGCACCCCATGAGCCTGATGAACTGTTTAGCGTTAATGTTCCGTCGGATTTGACGCCAATTGTATTTTTACTATACAATGTAATGTCTTCTTGGGCTTGTACACTTAAAAATGTATCAGTTTCCAACTGCATGTCTTCTTGGCTTTTCATTTTTAAATAACGTCCGGCAAACATGTTGATATCTCTGTCAGCATGCAAGTTGATGTCGCCTTTGGTGCGTATGTTTACACTGTTTGTGGCATACACATCTACTGTGCCTTCTACTCCAAATTCAATCCAGGTTTGTCCGTTGGCATGGACAATGTAAAAGAAATTACCACTATCACTCATGGTAATCTGATGCCCTTTGCTGGTACGTAATCTCAGCATGGCATTTTGTCCAGTAAGATCTCCGTCATCCATCACAAGACTATGCCCGCCTACTCTTCCAATAACTTGCGCTTGACCCGGAGTGATTTCACCAGAATTTAATTTTGTACGAATGTCATTGGGCTTCATGCCACCTTGATAGATGGGTGTACCAGGAGTGCTAACTCCAAACACAGCACTAGGGGTTTCGCGCTGACTTGAGCTTTGTATAGTTCCACGTTCAATGTCGTTGATTAGGCCTTGTTGAAGCAAGGCTTGTGCTAGATAACTGTGTACCGGTTTAGTTTGATCAAAAAATCTTGGATTGTTAAAAATTTCTGCGCTATTGGTATTAATTTCAGTCACCGGCAATCTTGAAGCATTAGCAAAATATGTTTCTTGATTTTGATTTTGCACTTTTGCTTGCGAAGCAGGAACCGATGCTATAGCAGGAACCATGCTACCCAGTCCTTGATCAGGCACTACACCAATATAAAATCCCTGGCTTCGATCACCATTTACAAACACACACAACACAGTTACTCCCACGTCTGGTGGAGTAAACCACATGCCGTAACTGTTTTGATTTCCAGGATAAGATCCAATATTACCACTATCAGCTTTGCCTTGTAAGGGAGTTGATCCATAAAAAGGAGGCATGTAGCTTACTGTGGTCCAATTGCTTTCGTCCTCCATGTCCGCTTTAGTACCAGCGGCAAATATATCAATGTACACTCTAAGACGTCCAGCCCGTGTAGGATCAACAGTGCTCATGACTATGCCGTAGAATGGTCCAAATTCTGCAGGTACACCACCACGATCTGGTTTGTAGTTACTGGGCCGTCCTCGACTGCGTTGTACACTTTCTGCCATATATTATCCCCCGTCTCCTGCAATTTTCTGTGGTTGAGATCCACGTCCTACAGGGCCTGCGGCGGCCGCGGCCGCATTAATTCTTGCTACTACTGAATTCAATTTAGGCGGTCCTGCTTGCACCGTTTCTGGTACAGCATTTATAGTGTTGCCGGCTCCGTCTGTAGGTGCACCTGGTGGTGCGGCATTTTTTAATGCCCACACAGTTCTAGCATCAGTTGATTCACGTTGATTTCCTGATGGTAATGCACCAGTAGCTCCGGACGACACTTGTTGAGCTCCCAGTATGGCTGCTGAGTATTGGGTGCTCCGTGAGTCAGTTGTTGCATTATTTTGTATTCTTCCTGTCAAATTTGTATTAGTACGTGCCGCAATAGCATTAGTTCGGTTAGCAAGAGCATCAGAAATGCCCGATTCATCAAAGCCGTCTCGATCTTGCAACGAACTAGCTGGACTGGCCACGCTAGTCACAGACGAGGATGCTTTCACTGTGTTACGTTTGCCAGGTACCGGAAATAGATACAAGGTACCTTCTAAGGTCTGTTCAAACCGGCCTTGTCTAAATTCACTAACAACTTTAACAGCTGAATATATTCGACTCTGTATGGGCTGTCGTGATGCATTGGTATTGCCACTATATCCACCGCCGTAAGGATCAGCTAGGCCGGTGTCAATATTATAATCTTCTGGACGTTGCCAGGCAATTTCAAACATGACTTGTCCACTATCAAATGCGATACTGCCATCATCATGAAATCCTGTTGAGTCGCCAATTTCAGTTTCGCCTACTTTGATTTCTCTAAACAAACTGCCTTGTTGTATCCAATCAGGATCGCCGATAATTTTTACCTTGCAATTGGCCAGGTCACCGGGACTGAACAAATAGTCAGCGGCATTGGCTGCTGGTTCATTAAGTCTAGTATCTGACGATCCTTGCGTACTTTGTCCGCTGACCACTGCATATTGATATTTTGCAATATCTCGCATGCTGGAAGTGGCGCTTTCACGTATTTTAGCATTCCAACTGTTTTTAGGATCACTACCACTCACTGTGATACTGTAGAGACCGTTAAGTGTTTCCTGGTAATCTAATACCGCAGTGTTTCTTCCAGTAAACCAATAAGGATAACTTTTGTGTACTCCAGCAAATCGACTGACTGGAAAATACTTGCTGTCAAAATTTTGCAATCTAAACGGCTTAATGGTATATGTAATGTCATATGCATAGTCATTGCGTTTGGGATCAAGGTCTCCTCTTGGCACAGCATTCATAATAATATTAAACCATGTCATAGGACTATTTCTTTTGTTAGGATCTGGAATTTGGTAACCGTCAGCGTTTTCTTTTACCAAGGCTTGATCTAAGATATAAGTGCTGTTACGAATGGCTGTGTCAATCACTTGCGTGATCATTTGTCCTGCAGTGATGCTGAAATTTCTTGATGCATTGTCTACTGCTTGTTTCATAGGATCAAGATTGTCAGGATTACCAGACGGTCCAGCAAGTGGTTGAGCAGCCGGAGTTTGTTTTTGATCTACTTTTCCGGTGTTGATTGAAATTTTTGCATTTTCAATTGCCGATGCTGGGATGTCTGCACCGTCAACAAACTTAATAAAGTATCTGTCAGCTGTGGTGAATATAGGCTCGACCTGACCTGGACCAGTTTTGGTAAGGGCGTCTTGAAATTCTGTCAAGGCTCCCATGAGTCCTTGGGTAACAGTTTTTCTAGCAGAAGCTGCCGCGGCTGCATTTGGCGGTGCAACTGCACCACCTGGTATGTCTCGATCTTCATCAGCGGCTCGAATAGCATTTTCTCGAGCTTGTGTGGTTGTGTTTCCTGGAGTAGTTGCTTTGGATTGAGCAGTAGCATATTGAACATCATTGCCCAGCAACTTGCCTATACTAGTACTAGACAATTGTACATCGTGTGGCACCGCACCACGTGCGGTGTATCCGCCAATCAGGTGTCCTTGCGGGACACAATCCCACTCATAGGTAACCATTTTATTACTGACACCCCAGTTAATTCCTCCTAGTTTAAATGGTATGAATTTTTCTACTATTGCTTTGCTGTTTGTGGTGCCAGTAACATCACCAGCACGAATCTGTGTTGGGTTACCGTCGGCATCATAACCATAAAATCTTATCACGGCAAGATAATCAGCTGCGGTGTAATTTACTTTGCCACCAGGTGTTTTTTGCTGTAGGTTGGCCACAGCTGAATACAAGTTATCAATCAATGTAATACCATTAGGTTCACAAACTGTTATTTTCATCGTGGCTGTCATGTGGCTAGCACCAGTAGCTTTGCCTAACGGCAAAGTATCTAGTATCAAAGAGTCTATATAGTAGTCGTTAGGAAAAAACGGATTGCGCCCACTGTCTGCACCAGAAATATTTGTGGTGGTTCCCATTCCATCTTTTGAGCCGCCTACATTGAGTCCTGCTCCGCCACTCTGAAACAACAAAAAATATCCATCTATTTTTTTAGTTTTGCTACGCAACAGTTGTTCGTATTGTCCAGACGACATCAAATACACACTAATAGTATAAGAGTAGCTGGAATATTGATCTAGTGGATTGTCTCTAGGCGTAATTTTAAATGTCGACTGTGCTTTGTTAACCTCAGTTTGTGTGGTGGTGGTTGATTTTTGCGCATTGTCGTCATTGGTTGGCGTACCGGGATTTGTAGTTAAATCAACTCCTCCAGGAATGCCGCCAGGATCATACAACTCACCATTCTCAGGATTTTTTCTAAGATTAGACAGTGTGCCGTCTTCAGCTCTGACATTGAGACCAACTGCGTATCCGTTGCCGTTGTAGCCAGTGCCAGTGGCCTGAGTTTGTTCTGTGGTTCGTACTGGTGCATTTGTACCTGTAGTGACACCTTGAGTATTTTCTAACGTAGCAGGCGCAATAGCATTAGTGGGTGTTGTGGTATCAGGAGTGTTTAGAATTCGTCCATTATCACGTACTGTTTGTTGCGCTGGTTTTGTGGGACCTTGTGGCCCGTCTTCGCTGGCAGCAGTGGCCGCAGTAGCAGGCGGTGGGGGTTGATTTGCATTTATTTGTGCTTCAAGCAATGCAATCTGTCCTGGAATGCTAGAAACTTCAGCGGCATATCTTGCTAGTATCGCCTGATTGCTTTGCAAACTTTTATTGAGAGTAGCAAGTCCGTTTTGTGCAATGCGATACCGTTCTCGCAGTCGAGCAATTTCTGCTTGAAGTTCTGTCGCTGTTGCCATATGTTAGAACCCCAGGGCTGATTTCAGCGTTGTGATTTTTGGAAGATATATTTGTGTGCCAACTGTAAAATCCAATGGCGGTGCTTGTAGTGTATTAGGATTGCGTTGGTAGAACACCCACCACAAGTTGGCAGTTGAATACAAGTCGAATGCCAACAGGTCCGGCCTGTACTGATAGGTGGTATTGATAGTAAATTGCAAGTCGTCATCCTCTTTGGGAATAGGACGATTGACCATAACATCAAGATAAAATTGTGCGTACCCTGTTTCAAAATAAGGACTGGTTGAATCATAAGTGGCCATTACCAGAATCCTCCTCTAAGCAAATCACCACGAGCAAAGCCTTTGAGACTAAACTGTTTACTAACTTGGCTACGTGTTTGTACAGGTATCAATGTAATATCTATTTCCATTTTAGTTGGCACATAACTGGCCGGTGTTGTGTTAGTAACTGCCCCGTATGGGCCTCTTGACATGGCGTCTAAGCCAACTCCCGAATCAAACGCTCCAGTTTGTGCACCTTTGGTTAATCCACCCGGTATTGCGTTCTTTAATCGATTCCATCCAGCCAAGCCGCCAGCAAGTGGCGCGGCTGCTACTGGGGTTGATCTATTGGCCAAACTAATTCCAAAATTATTAGGGTTGTTTGCTCTTATGTAGTCAACTTCATTGGGTAAGGTGTAATTAAACGCCGACACCACACAAGGATGATTAGAGAATTGTAATTGTCCAAAACCATTCAAATAACATATAGGTGGTGGCGTGCCACGTTCAGCATCTTGTCCATAAAACATTTTAGTAACTGAACGGAAAAAATGTATTACTGCCAACAAATAATTTGCTTCTGTAGTATCTTGTGCTGTGAATACCCCACGTATGGTGATGTCTCCTACTCGACTGTTTTTATAAAAAATACCACGATAGTTGGAATGGGTTAAATCATATTGTTCATAATTTGCACTGTAAGTTGTGGAGATTTGCGGAGTATACGGAAACACCACACCCTCGGTTGCGGCTAACGGTGCCAAAAGACCGGGGGGGTTTGCAAGATACAAATATTGTGCATTAGGGCTAATGCTTAATCTTACTCTCCAGTCACCATTGGCAGGTTGTTTGAAACGTGCTTGGTACGTGGCCTGGTCTCGAGCCATTTGTGCCATTGCGGCTTGTTGTGAACCTTGTTCTTGTGCGGCAAAAGCCGCATCAGTTCCAAATTCAGATCCTGCCGCAGTGACTCCGCCTACCGCAGGATCTTGGGTGGCATCAACTGCGGCAGCATCATTACGCTCACCTTGTGCCGCCGCCAAAGCATCAACATTGGCTGCGTCATTGCGTTCGTTTTGTAAATCTTGGGTGGCATCAACTGCGGCAGCATCATTACGCTCACCTTGTGCCGCCGCCAAAGCATCAACATTGGCTGCATCATTGCGTTCGGCAGCGGCTGCCGACGGATCTTCTAATGCACTGACTTGTGTAGGTGCATCGCCACCCTGTCCGGTAATTTCGTATGCATTGGCATTGGTTTGTGCCACGGCTTCATTGTATTGAGTATTTTTTTCCAACACAGCAACACGGTCATTGTTTTGATCAATTACATTTTGATTCTGATCAATAGCGAGTGCCTGTTGAGCATTGTTGGCTTCTAGTTGTGCTCTACGTGCATCGCTAATGTTGGGATCAGCCAATTCAGTGTTGTTTATAGCAATGTTAGTTTGTGCATCTAGAATATATTGATCAGCCGAGGCATTTGCTTCATTGGCATTTTGTATTTCAATTTTATTTTTTGCAATTTCGGCGGTAGCACCTTCGATATTTTTTAAATTTTGATTTCCTGGAGATGTTGTTGCTGATAGTTTGGCCGCATCCGCTCCCAGTTGTGGATCAAATGGATCGCCATTGATCAGTGTAGGGCCTGCTGGATATGTAGTAGGTGGTACACCTGCAATGGGCATACCAGTCGAATCAACTGGGTTGCCTTGTGCATTAACAAAACCGCCATTGCCATCGGAAGTACCCAAGGTAAAGC
>Ga0114960_10000086_pt1 | contig 69856 bp, 79 predicted proteins | sample C_130625_MF_Meta_FD_92637 | JGI IMG/M metagenome (GOLD analysis project Ga0114960, IMG submission 92637) | Freshwater microbial communities from Lake Croche, Canada to study carbon cycling - C_130625_MF_MetaG | ecosystem: Environmental > Aquatic > Freshwater > Lake | place: Lake Croche, Canada...
ACCCTGGGTACCTTGGTTACCCTGGTTACCCTGATTACCCTGAGTGCCAGTGGGTCCAGTTACACCTTGAGTTCCCTGATTACCCTGAGTACCCTGAGTGCCTTGAGGTCCAGTGGGTCCAGTTACACCCTGGGTACCTTGGTTACCCTGGTTACCCTGATTACCCTGAGTGCCAGTGGGTCCAGTTACACCTTGAGTTCCCTGAGTACCCTGATTACCCTGATTACCCTGAGTGCCAGTGGGTCCAGTTACACCTTGAGTTCCCTGATTACCCTGGTTACCCTGAGTGCCAGTGGGTCCAGTGGGTCCAGTTACACCCTGGGTACCTTGGTTACCCTGGTTACCCTGAGTACCTTGAGGTCCGGTGGGTCCAGTTACACCTTGAGTACCCTGATTACCCTGATTACCCTGAGTGCCTTGAGGTCCAGTGGGTCCAGTCACACCCTGAGTTCCTTGGGTTCCTTGAGGTCCGGTGGGTCCAGTTACACCTTGAGTTCCCTGATTACCTTGAGTACCCTGATTACCCTGAGTGCCTTGAGGTCCAGTGGGTCCAGTTACACCCTGGGTACCTTGGTTACCTTGAGTACCCTGATTACCCTGAGTGCCTTGAGGTCCAGTGGGTCCGGTTACACCTTGAGTGCCTTGAGGTCCCTGGGTTCCAGCTCCGCCGCCAGTTCCAATATACGGCAAGAGGTTCCAGGGAGTGCTACCGTTACCCACTTTCATCTGTCCTGTGTCTGTTTCAACACCCGGCTCGCCATTTGAAAGAATTGGATTACTTAGAGCCCAGTGCGCATATGTATCGCGCCGAAGCAAAAACTTGCTGGGCGTGGTTAGGCATGGTGCCGACATTATTATACAGTACAGACAATCGTATCTGCATTTCCACCATCAATCACCATATCCCCTGCACCACCGTCATCATCGTACACCTGGCAATACTCAGCCATCGCATCTCCACCATCCAAGATCGCAGCACACACCGCAGCCACCTTATTGCAGACACGTACACAGACATCAGACAAGATAAAGACCTCCACGATTCCTGATGTAGATCCACTTGTGTGTGTCGTCTCTCTCATGACCCGCCCAGATGCCCAGTATCCGTCAACTGTTGCCTTACGTCTAACGTATTGTGTGAACATGGATGCATCGCGGTTACCACTTCCTGTTGTACGTTCTTTACCGGTGGACACGGGAACCAAAAAGCCGGGTACATCCGGGATTTGATCAAGGACAGGACGCTTAGACTGTTGATATGAGGTGTAAAATAGAAAGGTTAAAAAGAGGGTTGTAAAGACTCCTGTAATACCAAATTTCATTATTTTGTTCTGCGATTAGATGTCATCAACATTGACCTCGTCATCCTCAAAGAGAATCTCGTCCTTCGATGCCTCCTCTGCAGATGCATCCTTGAGAAAGAGGCGAGGATCTGCGTCGGGCTTGATCTTTCGAAGTCGGACAATCTGATCCTGCGTCATTACTGCAAAGATCTCGTGCGTCTTTCCTCCCAATTCAGTCTCTGCCACCAACACCAGACTTCCAATATCAACCCATACTGACTTCTTTCCCTTTCCACGCATTCCTCCCCTGAGCGGAGCCTGCATGAGGGTTAATTCTCCCTTGTCTGAGAAGTGTGCAATCTCCATGCGCCCACATCCCAGGCGTCTCGTGACCTTTCCAATCAGGACCCCTTCCGTTGACGCCTCATCCACGAAATCATCTAGTAGTGCATCTCCCTTCAGTCGATTGTTGCGTGCCTTGTTTCCCTCCGAGTTCTTCTGAGACTTGTGTCCAGATCCTCCAGTAGTATTGCGAGGCATTTTGTATCTTGGCTACGACAATCACTTTGTTGCCAAGATCAGATCCGTTTTAGATCGTTTAAAATGGATCTTTTGTCTCCAAAAAACTGCATAGTAGGGCTATCGATTAAAATGACTTCTATCATCGTGAACACGTTCTACCGCGCACTGTTGAAGATTGAGGAGGAGAGTGAGGAGGGGTTCAGCAAGTACAATGCAAAGACGCTCGCCGTGCGATTGGTCGATGACCTGTATCCCGAGGATGGATATATCGCACTAGAGGATGACGTCCGCGGAAGCCTGCGGGTTCACCTGGATGATCGGTTCCTTGACCGTCTCCGCGAGCACATTGCAAAGGGACTTGATCTGAAGCAGGCAACTGAGGCAATTGGGTTTAAGGAGGAGGTTGTGATTCCAGTTGCCGCGCCAGAGGTCAAGGAGGTAAAGGTGAAGGAGGTCAAGCCCAAGCTGACGAAGGAGCAGAAGGAGGCAGAGAAGGCAGAGAAGGAGGCGGCCAAGGCAGTAAAGGCAAAGGCGGATGCAGATGCCAAGGCAGTAAAGGCAAAGGCGGATGCAGATGCCAAGGCAGCAAAGGCAGTAAAGGCAAAGGCGGATGCAGATCCGGTCGAGGCACTGACAGAGAAGCTTAGCGAGATGGTTGTGGCACGGAAGAAGGCATCGGCAAAGCCAAAGTTCGTGGGGAATCTTGAGAAGATGAATGCCACACTTGAGAAGACGTGGAAGAAGGTTGCCACAGAGAAGAATGTTGAGCTGACAGATGAGCTGAAGACGAAGTTCTTGACGCAGATCAATCTGCTAGACAACACCGTCTACAATGCAAAGAAGTTCGAGGTTCATGTTGCAGAGTTCTTCACACCAAAGGTGCCAGAGTTGAAGGTAGAGCCAATGGAGATGTCCTCGGTGGAGTTCAAGGGGAAGGAGTACTGGGTCAACAAGGCGGGGGTTGTCTATCAGACAATTAAGCAGGAGGATGGGTCAGAGATCGAGAAGAAGGTCGGACACGTGGGGCAGTTGAGCTTTAGCGAGATGGAGATGCCGGACATGTAAAGAAAGACGGGACAACAAAGAAGGAGATTCAAAAAATGGAGATTTTTTACATCATAGTATGACACGTAGGACAGGGCTTTTTGCACAGTTTTAGGAAGCAGTTTGAAGACGTAATGACATCGGGCGCACGAGGTCCCATAAAAGGTCCGGCCAAAGGATCCACCTGTGGGAACACCTTATTATCACGAGCGTTCTGAGCCGCATTAGCTTCTACGGCAATACGCACTTGTCCAGTGTACGCGCCCGCACCGAGCTGGGGACTCACAAAATACGGCAGAGTCGTGATAAGTGAACGCGTCGTCACAGCAGGATATCCAGATGACGTTTTTGCATACACTGTTATCGCATTTGTAGTGTTGTTGCTTGGAGAGATTCCGGCCAAGGTTGCAATTGTTCCAGTTGAATCGGGAACAAACGAAAACCCAATCGGTACACTGGGCGTGTAGTAATAGATAAAGTTGGACGAACCTGTAGCTTGAAATGGGATCGAATACGGAACATATTGAAATAGATTGAATGTAGAGGTCGTCGGAAGGGTAAATGTCAGATCGCTTATTGCATCTGGGATGTAAACGTTGCCCGTTGAAGATGCCACTGGATATACTGCAGATGCAAGCCGATTGATCTTGTACTTCGGAAATACAGACGAGTCAAAGTTTGAAAACACAGTTCCGTAGTCAATCGAGTAGCTTTGCGTTGCCCAGGTACCCGCGTCCAGAGAAAGTAAACATGACTTTGAAACATATCCACCTCCTACAAATGCATTTGAACTTCCGGCGATTGTCCATGCATTTCCGTTAAACGCCAGCGCACTCCACTCAATGCTTGATACTGTGGGGATGGTGTAAAATGACCAGTTTGACAGATCTGTAGAATAGGCAATAAAGCTTGCAGAGTTTGAATCTACTCCACATAACACCCATGTACCATTTCCGTACAGAAGATCATTCAGGATCACTGCGCCACCTGTGAGCTCACTAACTCCCGTTGTAACTGTTATCCAGTTGGATGCACTGTCTGTACTATATGCAAGAGGGAACACGCCTACAGACGCTCCGTTTCCAATCGCAACGAGTGTAGAATTGCTTGTCGCAAATCGAGTAACATTCGAAAAGGCTGGGAGTGTTGCAGATGTTGTCCACGATCCCAGTGATGACTTGTTTGCATACTGAACGCGAGTCGAGTAACAGTTATAGCCAGAGTTTCCAAGACCAGAGTTTCCAATCACAAAGTTTGAACCCATATATCCAAGCGTGGGGACGGTCGTAACGATAGACGTTATCTTTGTCCATGTGTTTGGAGTATTGCCCGTTCGTGTCCAGATACCCGAGTTGGAACTTGGTTCAGAACTAGGTAACGAAACAATCACCCATGTATTTGATCCATCATTCGCAACAGCGGGATATGACCCGTTTCCACTTACCTCGAGTGTCTCTGATGTCCAAACAATGTTAGAAGTCGTTGAACTGTAGACTCCACTCCAGACACCATAGTTGGGGGTGGCTGGTGGATAAGATGGATCTGCAGAGCCGGTTGCTACATAGTTGCTTCCTAAACGCGAAATATCAGGCATCTGATAGTAATATCCATATGAATATCCGTCGTTATACAGACCAATCGTCTGTGTATTCCCCCATTGTTGTTTTACTGGACCTGGGAACACATAGTTTGTAGTATTTTTAACAAATGCACCGTTGTTCCGAGATGCCGGGAACAACGTATTGGGAATACGATTGTACACTGCCGTAAGGACGGGTACTGTGATTGGTGTGAATGAAAATTTTACGGGGGTCAATCCCGTTGCATTCTTGTACGTTGCATTCAGGGTTGCCGTATATGTTGAGGGAAGACCGTTTCTGAAATCACCTGTCATCGTGCCATTTGAGTCTACAGTGATAATTGGCGGTACAGGCTGGGGTGGATACAAATCTGTGATTGTATATGTTGGACTGATATAGACATCTGTTGCATAGTCAATCGTTTGAAACTTGACATTTGAGAACAATGTCGAGGAAACTGGGGTTGATCCGCCCACTTCAAGAATAAGAAGCTGATCAGGGATAAGTGTATACGAATATGCCTGTGTCAAGATTGAGTATCCAGTCGTTGCCGTCACATGAAAGGTCGTACCCGATGAAACGGTTGTAGTTCCCGAAAGAGTACCGGATGGACTCAAGACCAATCCAGTCGGGAGATCGCTCGAATAATATGACTGAATAATACGGTCACTCAAAGTTGATACCATCACAAACTGAAAGGAGGTAATTGCTCGATTCTGGAAGAAAGTTGGTGTATACGCAGGCCACGTGAACACGTCGGCTGAAATGGTAAGCAGGATTGTCGTTGTCCCAACTGTACCTAGTGCATCTGTTGCGGAGATTGTCACTGATGTTTGTGTCAGTGCTGAAGTAGGAATACCTGTCAGAGCACCCGTAGTCGAGTTCAGCGCAAGACCATAGAGTGTAACATCAATTGATGATGTGTACGTAAGCGGGTTAGTTGGAGCAGCGGCAGAGGTTGCCACAAACTGAATTGGGGTTGTGTAATATCCGGTCTTTGCAGATGTCAGTGGACGCGATACGATAAAGTTGATTGCAGATCCCGAAACAGGCGTCGGACTTACAAATGTAACTACATCAGGATTTACGGGGATCGTTACCGTTACTGCTCTCAAGATATCATTATAGTTCACTGCCTTAAATGCGTAGGAACCGGCTAGGTCTACTGTCGTCGGGGTTCCAACCAGGTGATACGAGCCTGGACCCGTATACTGGACAAGTGACAAGCCCGGGGGCAGTGCATCTGCTACAATGTTTGAAATGGAAGACGATGGAAAGTAGCTTCCAGCAGTAATCACGACATCTGTTGCTCCAAGGGGCTTGAACTGATATAACGGAACTGAGTTGGATACATTAATCAACACCGTTTCAGCCATTGAAAAGTTAATGAGCGCACTTCCAGTTGTTTGCTTACCTGTCTGGTCCGTCTGATATCCAGTGAGTCGCGTCTGGTAAAGATTGACACTCGAAGTTGACATCAGGGTAGCAAATGCAAGAGTAGGCGTGCCAACCAAGACAATCGTTAACGCGGCATCGGGTGGGCTTCCAGATTGAAGAAATGGGGCGCCATTGATGTCCTGAAAAGAGAGTCCGTCAGGAAGTCCCGACCATCCATACTGGAACGTATGGGCATAGATCGTATTGGGTTGGATCCCCGTGATTGTGACGGGTGTAATCGGAAAATCAACTGTCAGTCCAGTTAGCGTTGTTACACTGGGTGTGAGCCGAACGACTTGTGGATTGACCTTGATTGAAACAGTAGTTGTGACAATTTTTCCGCTTGTAGTGTTGCTCCCAATGATTTGGTAGTTATTTTGAGCTGTCTGCAAACCCGGTGTCCCCTTCAGATAAAATGTATTGCAGGATCCTCCAAATGTCAGTCCACTCGGAAGACTTGGTGAGCTAACAATACTGTCAATTGCAAGAACAGTCAAGAATGAGGGGTTTGATCCAAATGTATTGCTTACATTTTCATATTGGTAGAGCTGGAAGTTCTGATTTGCCGCCGGCGGGAAGAACCGCCCCGTTCCCACTGAAATCTGGATGGTTGTATTTCCCACAATGGTTGTACCATACATCAGATCAACTTCTAGACTCAGCACAGTAGAATAGCTAACTTGAAATGTTCCAGCAAATGTCACCGTTGACTGATCTGATGACAGCGTGCAGAATGCTTGCAGTTCTGATGAAGATTTTGTAAACTGGAGGGTTATTCCAACCGGTCCGGGTTTAATCGTGAATACGTAACTGAATGGCTCATACTTGTATAAATTCAGACTTCCGCTCGGAATTGCAGGTGTTATCACAATACTTGATGCAACCGCATTGATTGTCGTTGAGTTACTGGCAATTATCGAAAGTCCTGCCAGAACAGCATCAATCTCAAGAACCGTAGTGCCTGCATTTGTAAGTCCAGTGGTTGATGAGAACGTTGTTGCATCGGGCGATAGAAAAGGCAGAAGACTGGCGGTGGTTGTTGTCAAATTGGGAGAAAGTACAACATTCACAACCTCGTCTGGAATTGAGAAGACATATGAAAAGAGGTTATATGTGGAGATTGTCAATGGACTCGTGAGTACAGGCGTAACTGTAATCGAAATTGGAGTCACAACAATATTTGATGTCACATTCGAGTGAAGGATAGATCCATTGTACACTTGATCTACCCATAGCGTCAGATTAGAGGATGGGATGCTCTGGAATCCGTTTGATCCTGAAAATGTAACACGTGTACTACCCGATCCAGAAAGAAACGGCAGAAGCTCTGGACTTGTCAGGCTACTCACAATAATATATGGGGTGGTAGACGGTTGCGGAGTGATAATATCCGGAACTGTAATCGTGAACTGAACGGGCGTCGAAGTAGAGACCCAGTTTACGTTACATAGAAATAGAGCAATACTTGACACTGCAACAGTGCCATATGAGATATTTCCAGCTGCGCGAACAAGGGTCACGTCTAGATTGCTTGTACTTGCATTCCATACGTTACAAACAGAGTCTCCCTGAACATACGAGTACCAGGTACCGCCGTTAAATCGTGCCGAAGACTGTCCTGGGGTCCCGTTACTGCCAAGAGTAAACTGTGCTGCACCGGAAAACTGTATGATACCACCATTACTCAATCCATTGCTGGAATAGGGGAGTTCAAATGCAAATACAGATCCATTTGAGATATTTGAAAGAGTATAGGAAAACTTGTTAACTGTGGAATTTATTCCAGTGCTTGCATCCGTGAGGCTAACAAGGGTGTTCTCGGGAGAATATGGAGATGTATTTGAGAAAGCCAGAGGTGTAGATCCAATAGAAGATCCGATATAAAGCGGTGTTTGAACATACGGTGGGGGTTGATAGGGTCCCGAACTAGAAAACGTATAGTTGAATGGAGTTGCAATTTGAAAAGATGTCGGTACATTTGAAAGATCAACCACAATCGTGGGGGTGCCCATTGATTAGTATCCGGTTTAAGATTCTGCACTGTTTACTGCGCCATGCTTTGGCTTCCTTGCTTTTACCCGCTCTGACGCAGCCGGTAGCGCAGCCTTTACTCTCTTCTTTTCGGGCTTCGGGCGCTCAGGTTTAATCTCGGGTTGCACGGCTTGTGTAATCTCCGTAAACCGAGCTGAAGCCATCTCCATCGATAGGTCCCGGTAAACCATATCCAGTTTGAGCTTCACGAGGTTTGAGCTGACGTCCATACTCTTCCATGCGAACATTTCGTGTTGCCGACAACCACGGGATGGGCTCAAACGGTATACGTTTTGTCTCGGCTTCTTCTTGGGCAGTCGAGTGATACTGGATGTACAAGAACGTTCCGAATCCAGCTGCTACGAGTACAAGCATCACGATGTTCATCATCCATGAAGATGCTTGGACAAGATCATTTTTACGTTCAATTAAGTTTGACTCGATCCGACTTAACGTGATGGGGTCGATAAGCATTGTTTTGTAGCAGGAGTCCATTGTGCTCCAAGAAACGACAAGGTTTCACGGGACCAGGGATTGGTCAAACACTCACATATTTTGATTTTTGCAGGATACACAAATACATATCGCTCTAGGTCATAGACTTGGCGACGAGTCCAGTTTTTAGTACACACGGTATGAACTCCCTCTTGATACCGAAGGAGAGTGTAATCCATTACGCAGAAGACTGGAGACTGTGTGTATACGGGTTATTTTTGAAAGCGTCCAACATACCCGGCTGGTCATTGCGATTGAGGTACACATCCTGCTTGAGCGGCTCCGTGTAGCGTGTCGATCCCTGTTGAGAAGCAGAGGGCGCCTGTCCACCGAATGTCATCAGAGGAGCCTCAAATCCACGAGTATTGTTGTGGAGCGACTCATCGCGGTGCGTCTGTACATTGTACGACTGCGGTCCAGCCTGGACAGCCATACCACCCACAGGTCCAGCCGGCGGTGCGCGACCCTCAACTGTCAGCTTCATAAACTCCTGGAAAGGTTCGGTGAAGGCGCGGATGTAAGTCATGCCACCCGCAGCAGCCGTTGTTGCAGGGTTCGAGTTGAGCATTCCCATCGACTCGCGGTTCTGGAGCTTCATCATCTGCTCAGGGTACAGCGAGTTCGCCACCTGCTGACCCGCTGTTGTGTTGACGTGATCCAGAGAACCATCAGCACCCGTGAGCACCTGGAAGCGATCGGGCTTGTTCTTCTTAACCGGCGCCTGCAGACCCATCTCAGTGATGTAGAACTTACCCGGTGTCGGATCGGAGGTATATGTGACCTTGGGTTTGTTGAGCACACGACGCTCATCGGTCGTCTTTGGCATTGCATAATCACGAAGGGCATCCTGTTGGTAACCGCCAGACGGCAGATTGGTGTATCCATCGTTTGTACCCGGTCCAACCTGGAGCTGATTAACTGGAAACGTGTTCTTCATTGCCATCGACGTAACCTGGCGCTCCTGCTCCCACTCCGTCTCCACAGGTGTCTTCCAAGGGCGACCACCGCCAGACTCCGGTTTGAAAAACGCGGGGGCTTCCTCCTTGTGGTGAAAGCTATGCTTCCCCTTGCCGGTATACAGATCCAGCACTCCATCGGTAGCACCCGAGTACATGGACTGTGTCTGCTTGCCACCGAAGAACGGCACCATATTCCCGTGCCCAGTAGGTGCTTGGAGAATCGTGACAACATCTGTAGCAGACTGCTCCTCTGGGTTTATGAAGGTCTCCATCGGGCTAATCATCTTCACGGGTTCCCCATTGGCTTTCTTGACAGGCTGAGTGGAAAGAGCCAAACCGAGGGCAGCTAAGCCAACAAGCATTGCAACTTCCATTTGTAAAGAGTAGCGAAGAAATACAATTGCAGTCAACGGAAGGACAAAACGGATCTGAGGTTTCTCAATAAAACTCTATCTCATACAAAATGCCTGCTACTACTCGCTCATCCTTCACCGCTACCACCTTCGCTGCCCTTGAGGGTAAGCGGTTTGTTGTCATTCCTACTCCAGCTCGTAACAATAAGAAGTGGACTGTTACCGAGGAGCGCGAGCTAATTCGTATGTGTCGCCATGAAAGGAACAGTGTGAGTGATATGGCAGACCGTCTGAACCGTAGTCCTGAGTCGATTCGCTATCGTCTTCTGAAGATCTTCGCTGAGCACATGGAGGGTCGTGAGCCGACAGATGAGAATATTCAGGATGTGTCTGACTGGCTGGTGCAGCCCGGTAATTAGCGCCACTCTCCAATTCGACTCGAATTTGTAAGCCGTGATTGTTCATTCGTAGGAAACGGTGTAACCGCATGAGACTGGGGCTTGTACAGTAGCCAGTGAAATGCATGGCTAGTTTCTTTACCCGATTTTTCAACGGATACCGGTGTCGCTGTTGCCATTTTTTCCTTGTCAAACTTTGGAGTTGGTACGATCGTTGCTGACAGTCTCGGATCCATTAAAATATGACGTCAAAATAATGTTGTGGTTCCTAATCGGAATTATCGTCGTATTATTCGCGTACTCATTCCTGAGTCGCGAACACTTCCTCTCGGCATTCGGATACGAACTCTTGAATGTATCTGTCTTTGGCGATGATACGTGCAAACCAGGAGAAGAGAATGATACAGGACTGTGTTACATCAAGTGCAAGCCCGGATACCATGGCGTTGGACCCGTCTGCTGGGCGGATACATCTGGAATCGGAGTCGGAACCGTAATTGGTCTAGAAGATTGTCCATCTGGATGGTTCACTGAAGGATTAATGTGTCGCGAGCCAATCACGGGTGGTGGTTGCAACACACACTGTGATGGAAATTGGAACTCAAGTGATGGTGGGTTTTGCCACACTCACTGCGACCCCATTGTGGGTGGTCGTGTGACAGGTCGTCTTGATAACGGAGGCGTATGCCCCGGTCCTCAAGGCGGAGACAAGCCCGATCGTGTAGATGGTATGTGCTATGGAAAGTGCCCGATAGACAAACCCAATCACTTGCCCGGTATGCCCTATTTGTGTTACATTGGCGGTGATCTGTCATATGGTCGTGGAGTTGGAAAGATTCCGAATATGGTCCGTGTGGCAAATAAGTACGCCTTTTTAGGTGGAACGGATTAACTACTCGCACATACCGTCCTTACACCTCTTACCCGGCGGACAGTCTGCATTTGTTGTACACAATTGAAATGCGGTCCCCGTCGCCGTCGCCGGAGCCGAAGAACCTCCAAACATCTTCCAGATACCACCACTGTTCATCCATAGCTCAGCGGACCCAGCATTGTCGCGCATAATAAAGTCATTTCGTCCGCCCTTGTTGAATGTGACGTCGTTTCCATTATTTTGAACACCATCAATCGTCCAAGACCCTAACTGCATTTTCCCTCCTTGGATACCAGATGCACCGGGGGGTCCTTGTTGTCCATTGAGACCATTAGGTCCAGCCGGTCCCTGAAGTCCGACGGGTCCTGCAACTCCTGGTACACCCTGAAGCCCCTGATCTCCTTTCTCACCTTGAATCCCCTTGTCACCTTTAGGACCCACTACACCCACCGCTGATCCAGCTGTTCCGGGAGCACCCTGAGCACCCGTGTCACCCCTATCACCCTTGTCTCCCTTGATTCCCTGAGCTCCTTGTCCTCCCGGAGGACCAACGCCACCGATTGTTCCAGCAGGTCCTGGCGTGCCAGGAGGACCAAGCGGTCCAGCAGGTCCAGCAGGTCCCGGAGCTGTACCAGCAGGTCCAGCAGGTCCAGCAGGTCCCTGTGCTCCAGTATCACCAACTAATCCAAGCGGAGCAGAAAGAGTCGCCTGCGATCCAGTGGGTGCCTCAGAAACTGTTGTATCGCCTTGAACGAAATGCTCTGTACCAGACTGCTTGAACTGAGCTCCATACGCAGAAACTTGCCCGGCAGCTGTAGAATCATACCCAGACCATTCTGTACGAGAATAGGGGTCGAGGCTGAGCGTTGCAAGCATCTTCTTGAACTTCTCAACTGCGGCGTTAAAGGCTGTCGGATCCGTTCCTGGGAGAGGAGCCGGAAGTGTTGCAGTTCCCGCCGGCTTGAATCCAAAGCAGTTGACACCAAACTTTGTATTCGGATCAAAGTAACCACCATTCACACCCGGACGACCGCATCCCGTGCGCTTTGCTGTATCGGGCTCAGCCTGAAGAGCAGTCCATGTAGACTTTTGTGTGGGGTACAGCGCAAACCCACCCTGTGACCAACCATACCCACACCACTCGGCACCATTGTTGTATGCATCAATGATCTGCTCAAGACTGGCAAGCTGAGCTCCATATGCAGCACATACTGCGGGTGCATCAGTATACGTAAACTGTGAGTCACCAACGTGAAAAACCTCACTACCAATCATCGGCGCTCCACTTGGAGGCGTTGCCGGCGTCGGCGCAGCCGGTGTAGCGGGTGCCTTTTGCGCAGCGGGCAGAATGACAGATGAATAGTTACTGAAGTCGATGAATCCATAGTACCAAAGAACCAAGGCAATCATCGCAACTACCATCCAGAGCACGAGAACTGCGAGTGCAGATCCGGTTGAAAAAAGAACAAACAGCGTAAGAATTCCGACAAAACCGGCAGCAATTGCCAGGACCACTTCAATGGAAGGCATCTCTTATTACTAGTTGAGGCGATAATACATTAGCAGACGCATCGTATCTGCCATCGGAAACTGCTGGGGACTATGATTTGTCACATGGTTGTCGTTATAGCAGACCCAGGTCTTTCCAGGTGGCATGTCGCGTCCGTATGTCCACCAGTGTCCTCCATCGAAGCAGACCACGGCGGACAACGCATAGTCAATTTTGTTGAGTGTCAGAATGCTCGAATAGGTTACTGTCGACCGCAGAGACGTTACGTGAAAGGTGAGGATCTGGGGGAACCCCGCCAAGAGAAACTGCTTCGTACATCCATTGTTCTCGCACTTCTCACACTTCCAATCCGGGATCTCATACGGTTGCGCCGCGGCAACAATCGCCTCTGAAACTGACTGCTTAGGCTTCGATGGGACAATTGGAAACTCAATCATCGATTCGCGCTTTCCATCCGTGTAAGGGCAGTTCTTGCACCGAAGGCGGTTCTCAACCTTGAATCGGAAGAGCTTATCCAAGAACGGTATCTTGTCGCAAATGAACTCAAGGAGTTCGTGTGAGTCGCCAACCCCCTCTCCTGCCGGCATCAATGTTGTATTCACACACATGTAGAAGTCCTTGAGTCCCATGGATCCATCTGAGTACCAGATGTTGTAGAGACAGACTTCGACAGGGTTTGTTTTGTCATGCTTTCCATCGTGGAAGCGTTGTTGTAGGTCTGGGATTCGAAAGATTGCTTGCAAGGCTGCGTTCACCCAGCACGACCCTCGCTGATTACGCAGTCCGAAAGACTTCATTACTAGTGTTGTAGACTCCATGTTTAGTGTAGGAACGCTGAGAAGTCAGCTAAGTACGGAACTGGTTCCGTTTTATTTGACCCAATACTCGGGGTGAATTCTTGATTTACATCGGGAATCAGGTCACGATCACCCGGTACCCGAGACGATCCAAAGTATTGGCTATTTGCACCAGACCCAGTGCTCGACGCACCCGGCAGTGTTCCAGATGTCACCAGTGTTGTATGCTGAGAAAGAGGTGCAATTCCAGCGCCTTCAACCAACGTAGACTCCTTTGGCTTGGGTCCAATCAGTGTGGGATAGTCACGTTTCGTAAACCCAGCCCCACCATCGCCCGCATTGTCTCCAAGCCCCATAAACGCAGGTCCCCAGATGTTACCATTGTTCGGACCCGACGTTGCTCCAGCTGTTATCGTTGATCCACCCGTGGTATTGCCCGATGCACCCGACCCTGGAGTTCCAGTGCCTTGTCCCTTGCACTCGGCTGAAACATCAGCCCATTGCTTCGATGCAATCTCGATCCTACATGCAGGGGTTATTCCCACTCCCGCGTCAGATGCGGTGCGGAAAGGGGCATACCCAGAGTCTGTGGCTGCAGCTGCAGACCTCCTTTGAGCCTCTGTCAAAGCGGCATTTGCATCACCATGTGTCTGATCAACAAAGTATGCCTTCAAAAGCGTCTTCACATCTGCCTTGTTGTCTTTCAAAACCCCAGAAGTTGCATTTGCCGTCAAGAATGTATCAACATCCGATTCCTTCAGGGCAACTGTAGCAGGCTTATAGACATCCGAATAAAAGGTGCTCATTGCAGTCGAGATTTTTCCATCGACCAGCAATTTCTGATATGCCAACAGTGCATTGGCGTACCGCGTATTGTCTGCGTCCGTCGGGCTCGCTCGAAGAACGGGCTTTGTTGCAGAGTTTGCTGTCTCCAGTGCCTTCACAAGCGTAGCCGGCATCAAGTTGACAATTATTGGATAATCTGAATCGTCATACGGAGGACCCTTCAGACTTGCCGTAGGCTCGAATCCTTCCCGGACAGTCCAGAAAAAAAGAAGGGTTGCCACCAGTAGCAGTAGAATCAAAATCCACTTCTTCATTACACTCTTGCCGGGAGGAAAAATACGATCACGACTGCAAGAACCGAGAACCCAGCGAGCGCAAGGGCGCCGATCACAATCCAGTTCGTCTTGGAATCCGTGGATGTAGTCGCTGGCGTAGTAGCAGGTGTTGTTGCAGGCGCTTGTGCCTGTGCCTGTGCTGTTACACCTCCACCAAAGATAGAGTTCAGGATATCGCCATAGCCAGACTGAGCGGCTCCGTTCTGCCCCTGGAGAAAGTACTTGGTAAAAAAATCGCGAATATCTGGGCGGTTTGCAGTGACCCATGTATCGGTCTGATTTCCGAGAAATGTATTAATTGCAGCAAGATCAATTGTTACAGTAGCAGGCTTGTACACCTGCCAATAAAAGTTGCTCATAACCTGTGCAATCGGGCTATTGTTCGTTCCGTCTCCATACACAATCTTCACCTTGTCAATGTCTGTCAGCGGATCGGACGTGACGTTCATCTTTGCCTTGATGCTCTTCAGCATTTCCGGCGACATCATATTGATGAGAGTCCCGGCTTTTGCACTTGTATTTCCATACGGCGGTCCCTGGATCGTCGCAGTGTCTTCAAAGTTCTCACGCGATGTCCATAAGAACAGAAGTACGGCAGCGACAGCCAAAGTAGGGAGGAGCCACTTGCGTTTCATTACATTCTCACAAGACGTTTTCTTCACAACCGGGTTTCTTTGTATCCGAACAAACATCATAGAATTGAGTTGATGTCTTGCCAGCACTGCCGTACTCAACCTCACCTGTTCTCCGAGGCTTGCCTTGTTGAATCAAAGGTGCATAATATCCTTCAGGTACTGGACCGCCTTGGCGTATATCTGCGGGCTCGTACTCTTTCTCTTCTCGCGTGTAGACTTCATCACGTCCATCTGACACTTCGAGATTTTTGGTCGGATTGAACTTCACCTGAGCTTGTTCCTTTGCAACAGCACTCGCGCCCGCGTCCAAGTGAAATCCATCTGTGATGATCAAACGAAGTGCATTTGTATCGACCGGGATGCCCTTTACATCGGGTCCTGCTAAGAAAGCTTCTAACTGTGTAACGGTTGGCTTGATAGTCGCAGGACTGTAGACCTTATCATAGAAAGCCCGAAGGACCTTGATGTAGTCATCATCGTTTGCTCCAATGGGAACCTGTGCATCAATTTTACTCCTCCAAGCACCACTCTCTAATGTAGGAGGTGTGACACCAGATGCAACACCCACGCCTCCAACACCATACTTTGCTGCACCTTCAGTTGTCGAGGTAAACTCAGGATCAACAAATGATTCACGAAATGTCAGTCCCGCAAGGATCAAAAAGAGTATGAGTGCGAACCACTCAATCATTATTACTGAACAACACAAAACCCAGACTGAGCGGGCGGAGGAGCAGCAGGGGGCAAGATCAGTGGTTTGGCTTTGCGATCGTCGGATGCATAGTCTAGCTTGTAGTTTCCTTGGGCAATCGCCTTATCCGATGACTCAACACCCTGCCACGAGGACTCCATTGCATCATACTTTGCTTGTGTCACCGGATCACGAGGTGAAAACTCCTTAAATCCACTCGCAGGGGTGTGAACTGCAAGAGAATGAGTGTACTCGGCGTACTGAGAGAGAGTCCGAGCATCATTTGGTTTTACGGGTTGAGCCATCTTTAGGTCGGCGAGCGATGTCATTTTTGTCACTTCCTTATATAAATGGCTACAACAGTTCTACGTGGCGGCGACAAGAAAGAGGAAGCGAAGAAGCTTCTTAAGACACGTCCTCTACTTGTGTTGTTCTTTATGGATGGATGTCCTCATTGCGAAGAGAATAAGCCCGCGTGGGAAGAGGCGAAGAAGAAGGCAGGTGTCCCAACGGCTGAGATTGAGGCATCAGCTACGCCCGAGGAGGAGGCGACTGGATTTCCTACAATGAAGTTTAAGAGCAAAAAGGGTACCAAAGAAATCTCAGGACAGAAAGAGTCAGGAGATGAGATCTTAGAAGAACTTGATGTTCCGAAGAAATCAAGTGTTAGCGGTGGTCGTCGCCTCCGTTCCCGCAGGCGCGTCGATCGTCGGGGTGGGCGGAAGACCCGGCACCGTACCCTTCGCAGCTACATACCCTTCTGAAAGGAGCTTATCGGCGCGCTGACCCTTGCCTAAGAACTTGAGTAGACCGCCATGATCATCCGTCACAACTGTGTGGAAATTGCGCTGAGCCTGAACCATCTGAAATACATCCGACGTATCCATGTAGATATTGGATGTCTTTGCAAAAGCAGCATTCACTTCATCACGAACATCCTTCCGAGTCACGTCTGCAGCCGGAGGCAGCATGGGATTATCAAGAATATCAGTCAGATGAGGATTCATAAACGGATTGTCATCTGATGGGTGGGTCTCTGCGTTGCCCTTGTATCCAGACACAACAAGCCCATTGCCAAAGTTCTCAATGATCTTCCGGGCAGTCGGGAACATTCCATTCAGCGCAATTGTGCACCCCATTACTAGCGGTACAATGAGGAGGTACATAGGACGCATACTCGATAGAAACAGGAGTCCGGCGAGATAGACTGAAAATCGGACAACAGCGTTGAGTGCAGTTGAGACGGGCATATCCGCCGTAGGAACAAACTTGAACCACGTATCCTGGGTAAACAGGATGCTCGGTTCAGAATACCAGAAGGGTTCTGTAGACATCTCTCTTATCTTCACTTGCGAGACTTTTCACCGAGCTTCCTCTGTAGACGTGCAAGCATACGAGCACGACGAGCCTCCGGAGAGTTCGAAAGAATCTCACGCGAGGTATTTCCAGTTGCCGGCTGTTCGCGCTGTCCAACAACCATCTCATTCATATACTTGCCGAAGGTCGATGTCATCTTGGCGCGGAGCGTCTCGATCTCGCGAATGAGTTCCTGCTGGTTGATCTTGCCCGACTCGATGCGCTCCTTGAGGTGCTCCTGGGCGCGTTGCATAATTGTCTTGAGAGCATCGCTGTCGTGAGGATTCTGCATCAGGCGGATCAGCTCATCGGGATCTTCCAGGTTAATGTCCAGGTCCTCAAACTTAATCGACTGTACCAGATCACCAATGATGGATGCAAGCTTCGTGTTCATCACAAGATCGATGATCTCCTTCAGAGAGTTCTGAGTCTCCTCATCCTCCAGAATCTTAGAGACTTCATCCTGGCGATTGCCGGGAAGTGCACTCTTGATCTGCTCAAAGATGGCACCAAACTTCTCCTTCGGATCGCCGTGAAGAACAGAATACAGTAGAGCCATCCGAACTCGGTTCCACGCCTCGTCAGAGCCATCCCACTTCACGGTGATGCCGGGAAACAGCTCAGGCGCAGTATCCTTGTCGGTAAAGAGTTCATTGTCCTTCTTGACAATCTTCATCAGATGGGGAAGGAGCTCCTTCTCAATGTGAGCAAACAGTTCATCGGTTGCCTTTGGGAACTTGGTATCCGGCATCCGATCCTTGAAGTATTGAAGCAGATTTCTCAGGTGCTCCATTTATTAGTGTAGTAGAGTAGTCTTGTAAGCAGATTATAACTCGGGTCCCGCATTGTCTGCAATCATTTGATAGAATACGGTAAGAAAGGCAACCAACATAAGTAGTATGATTCCCGATTCGACCTGCATCTGGTCATCGTCCTCTATGTCATAGAAGTCTAGGATCATTACTTGTTTGCGGACTCATTGTTTAAGCGGAGCGGTTTCCACCGCGATTTGCGAACTCAGCCCTCTGGCTCTCGGTGAGGCAGACATATCCCAGATCACCCGAGAACGGAGATCCGTAGCAATCAGGTCCCTGCTTATTGCTTGCAAATCCATACAGCGGTTGATCATTGGTTTGATCGTAGGGGTGCTCCGGGGTCGGCATAGGTTCTGCTCCAAGAATCGGCGAAGAACCCGAGAAGCCCTTGACGGAACCCATCTGAATGGGCATACCCTTCTCCTGTTGCATAAATTTCTCCTTCACAGCAGGGGCAGCAAGTAGCATTGCGGAATTAACGTAAAGTCCGGCGAGCAGGGCGGCAACAAAAAATGCAAGGACGGCTGTAGTTCTCTTCATACTTGTGTTTGTGGTGAGAAAAAGAAGAGCCCGTCCAAAATGGATCTGTTGAAGTCATAACAATGAACATCACCTGACACCATGGAGCCCAACTATAACAAGATGTACCTCGCCGACCTCAAGTTGCTTGCAAAGACTCGTCGGATCAAGATGTATTATGTGAAGACGAAGGAAGAGCTAGTCACCCTCCTTACACTGAAGGAACTTCCCGAGGCAATGAAAGTAGAGAAGATGACCATCCATCACCTGCGTGCCGAAGCAAAGAAGCGCAACATCGTTGGATTCTGGAGCCTTCGCCGAGGGGCACTTGTCGACCTGCTATTTCCGAATGTTCAGGATGTCGACAAGACTACCACGAACCAGTATGAGCAGGATGAGAGCCAGACAAATGAACATCATCAACCAGAGAAGCATGATGCCGAAGATGTAGGGGTAAAGAATGTGTAGAACCCTTGCAATCATTGGGCGCAGAAACTCGGATTCGATAGACGCATGAACTTCAGGAGCCTTTAGTTTTTCTATTACGTCCTGGATGAGTGGATCCAGAAACTTCGTCATCTCGAAATTTGTCTTTCCGTCAGTATAAACATAGAATGAAGCTCACGCAACCGAAACTGATCCGCCTGGGTATGGTGCTTGCCGGAGTCGTTGTGCTGTATACTCTTTTTACTTCGTATGGTGGGTCTAAGGGCTCTCTGGTAGACCGTGCCGAGGAGCTTGGAGGACTTGGTCCGACTGCTCCGATGTCGAACTCGGGACCGTCGATGGGTCTCCCCCGCAGCCTGGGTGGTAACGCCGCCTCCGCCGAGGGTCTTCAGGGGCGCACACCGGCTTCGCAGCAGACATACCAGGAGACCACGCTGAACTCAGATGAACTGCTTCCCAAGGGTGCGATGGGTGCTTCATGGGCTGCCGTGAACCCGGCGAGCGGCGAGGACCTGAAGGGACAGAACTTCCTGCAGTCTGGCTACCACTCGAACATCAATATCATTGGTATTGCCCAGACGAACAGGAATCCGACGTACGACATCCGCTCGGAGCAGCCGAACCCGCAGGGCAAGGTAGGTCCGTTCCTGAATACAACAATTGATCCGGATCCCTTCAAGAGCGGTGGTCGTGGACTTGAGGGGCTTACGGCTTAAATCTCAAGTGTAAGTAATGTTACAAGTTGCTGCAGCGGGTCTGACGGCGGCAGTTGCACTGTCTTATTTTTCGGGTCCTCGTAATACGATCCCAATGCAAGGACCCGACGGGAAGTCATATGATATGCAGAATTTACCCAATAAAGAGGAAGCGGTGAACCGGATGTCAAAGATTTGCGCAAATCTTGCCAAGCTCCACAACTCCTATTCAAGTGAACCTGCATTCGTTGCAGATCCTCCGGTCGGTAGGTTCTTGGCGCGGTATCATCCTGACTGCTTTGTGGAGAACGACATGACGTCTGGCGATACGTCGTACTCTGAGAACAAGGGACAGAAGATTGTCGTGTGTCTTCGCGATAAGACAAAGGCTCCAGAGTTTCCCCTGATTGATGAGAACACTGTAATGTTCGTTATGCTCCACGAGATGGCGCACTTGATGACAGAGACAATCGGTCACACACAAGAGTTTTGGCTTAACTTCAAGCGCATTCTTCACGATGCCGTCAAGATCGGGATCTACACATCTGTAAACTATGCACAAAAACCCACTCCGTATTGTGGAATGACAATCACGGATAATCCTATCTAACCACACTATAATGGAGTTACCCCTTGAAGGGACATCAACAATTCTGTCGTTTTTCCTTGACGACACAATTGAAACCGTTCGCCAACAGGTTGCACTTGCAAAAGGAACCCACCCAGATCGCTTATTTATTGAGGTGGAAGTGGAGTTACCGAAGGACTACTATTCATCGAATCCCAAGCGATGGATGGATTTGTTCTTCCGCTTGTCGCATGGAAAGAACGTAGTCAGTAAGGATATTTTTGAAGCGTATTTGACACAGGTCCGTCTAGGAACTGATGTTATTGCTCGCGATGTGACGCGTCGTGACTGGCAGGCAGTTGAAGGGTTCTTGGAGCCACTGTACCGACCTAAGGCCGAGTTTAAAGAGTGGCGAATCTTGGGTGTACCTGAAGAGAAGTCGATGATCCTTCCAATTCCTCCTCGCGATGTCGATCTGAAGGAAGCATTTCGTCCGGTTCCTGGTCTTCAGCTCTTGTTCGATACTGTACATCGCGAAACAGCAGTGGGATTCAAGGCTGTGGAAGTAGCCGAAGATGCATCAGATACTTTGAAGCAAGTGTACTTTCCCCTTTTTAAGACTACAACCCCCGCGAACATTGAGTCATTGCGTGCGACGATCACTACAGAACATACAAAGCTCAAGAATCTCATGGAGTTAAATGTGCCTAAGCCCACCCATACGACAATCCTCCGATCTAAATGGTATATTCCTTTCATCTCGACTACGTTTTCTGCACCACGCAACCGATTTGAGCAGATGTTTTACGGTATGACAGTCTCCAAAAAAACACCAGTGGTTAGCTTCTTCACGTCTAAGGGAGAGACAATCCGACACAAGTTCTTTGTTGAGAATCCGAAGGAGAAGAAACCTTTACTTGATATCCCGATGTGGAAGTCTTGGATGTCAAATACGCAACCGCAGCGCCGACTTCCTACTCTTCTTTTTTACAGAGGCAAGTCTCGGGTTTCTTTTGACCGTATTGCCGTAACGAACAAAGACATCACCGTTTCTGTCTACCGTAGCAAAGACTCTAAAGATACATTGGAAACCCTTCAGAAGACTACCCTGGAATGGCTAGAGTCATTGGATGCAGTCGTGCCCTTTTTGGTTGCAACAGATATTGATCCGTCTCGCTGGGTTCTAAATGATCTGTCATCAATCGCATCCTATGCAAAGGAGATATCCACACTTGACCTGCGTCGACTTGGATGTTTTCGGTCAGTATTTAGCCAGCAAGATACTTCGTTCCGTCTTATACGTGCTGATCGCGAGTCTGACATACCCCCAGATGTCGTCCGTGCAAAGGGGATCCTCGATGCAGGAGACTCACTTGAAAAGGAGATGGGGCTTAACGCAGACCAAGCTCGAGAGCTCACAGAAAAGGTGAGGGCACTTGAAGTCGATAAGAACTTTAATTTGGAAAAGGCAATGACTGGATATCCGGTGATTACATTCTCAGCAAAAGACGTATTCATTAAGTTTGTCACCAAGCTTGAACGTACAATTGACTATGTCAGCATTTTTCGTCATGTCATGACTTCTGATTCAGATGAAGTTAATACAGTTTGCCCTCCTCGCCTAGAAGTAGTTGAACCTACAGCGAATGTTGCACCCCCGTCAGCAGAACCGGCTGAAGGATTAGACGTTCTGGATATGAGTGCATTTGACGATCTGGAAGGCGGAGGTGGCTCAAATGCTGCAGCGGCGCCCGCAAACGGTCCCGATAAAAAACTGAAGGTCAAGAAGACTGGACCGGTCGGAACGCACGGATACTTCAATGCTCGAATCTTACAAATCGATCCAAATCTGGTTGAAGCAGACTATGCAAAAGTATGTGAGAAACCAACTCAAGTCGTCGTTCTTACACCGGAGCATCAAGGAAAGATTGGAGAAAAGTACAACTATACTACAGCACCTGAAAATGAGAAGATGAAGGTAGACAAGGGTATTGCGATCTGCCCACAGTATTGGTGTATGCGCGACGAGATTCCACTATCCGAACAACAGCTTGTCAATGGCGAGTGCCCTGAATGTGGTGGAAAAGTTCGCGTAACAGACAAGGAAGATCTTGCCGAATACACAGTTATTAAGCGAAAAGTAGACTATAAATATCCAGACTTCAAGGATCCATCGGATAAATCAACCAGTAAAAAGAAGGTACCATGTTGCTACAAAACACCTGCTGGATCTTCTGAGGTTCTTGCGCCCAAGACGGATACAGATGAGTACTATGTATTGACATCCGGTACCATTCCTGCTCTTCGTATTGCGTATCTACCCAATGAACTCACTAAGCGTATTAGTGTGAAGACCAACTATGCAAAGACATGTCCGAAGAATCGCATAGAAGCGTCAATGACAGACATGTTTCATATTGGTCTTGGTTTACCTCGAACTACACTGCCCGTTGTTTTGAATGATAAACGCAATATTCCATCCCCTGCCCATGCTAAAGATAAGGTGATGCAGTGCTCCTTCTTTCGAACATGGAGAGACATGGGCGACGGGGATGATGAGATTGAGCGGATCGTGTCGGGTATTGATCGAGCATGGGATCAAAAGACAATGAATCCGATTGATGAGATCGAATATGTGGCTCTGATCCTTGACTGTCGTGTGATGCAGATAAATATGACTACAAATAAGATGTCATGTGGATTTTGGTCCGACATCACATCGGCTCGATCACGAACAATCACCTTGCTCAACACTGACATTCTCGGTAAAGTGACTCGGCGCAAGGGTAAAACAGGTTCAAAGTTTGACTATGTTGTAGACATTAATAAGTTTGAAGATGTCACAAGGAATGCACTTCAAGCATTGAATACATCTGCATGTGCAACAAGTATTCCAACTGTATCGGATGCTCAGAAAGAACTTGCTACAAAGAATATTTCAGACTATCAGTTCATTATGGATCCCTTTAAGAGAGTCCAGGCTCTCTTTGTCCCGAATCAGGTTGTCCTACCTGTACATCCAATGAGTATGGACATCCCCGAAGGTGGGTCTGTTCGATCTGGATACGCAGATATTGTCGACGAAGAGCTCCCTGCGAGCAAATCATTGCGTGAATTCTTAGACACGACTCTTCATCCTGGGTTCAAGCGAACAGGTGTTATGCTCTCTCCAGGTGGAGTCTACACTGAGTTTATGCTTGAGTCTGGTTTCCGGGCTCCATTCAACCCAGAAGAAGCAGAAGAAGCAGAGCCCGATGAACCCGTGACTGGAGTAATGTCAACTATCCGCAATCCCCATTCAGAAGAAGAATTAGTGTCTGCACCACCTAATCGGGATGACCTGAAACTCGCAAGCGATATTTCGTATTCATCCGAAGTCTTTGAGTTTATGCTTTTCTCAATCTCAAAAGACATCCAGACCGCCGATCACGCAGACCTACATGCCGCCATTCAGACACCGGGACTCGATTTGCTGAGAACACTGCGGAAGTGGATGAACTCTGAAGCTCATTGGGATGTAGTGAATGAACCTGTTCAGTTTGTGAACAAGATTCGCACACCATGTGGTCAAATGAAAGAAGAGTCTTGCAAGAAGTCGACGCTGTGTGGCTGGCACGAGGACACGTGCAAAATCAAAGTAAAGTCAATTGTTGACAAGGAAAAACTACTCACACGGCTTGCAAAGACATTGAAAGACAACTCAAAGCAACGAGCGCTGGTATTGGACGGAACATTGTCGCCGTTCTTCAGTACAGTGCTATACCTTGAAATGCCTCATGAGCTTATTACGACGAGTCCGTAGACGCCCCTTCCCCATTCTGCGAAGTCGGTTACTCTCATTTAAAAGCTGTCGTAACCGATCAAGCTTAGCCTCTGACGGACTTTCCCATCCTATCCGCAAATTCATCGATTTCACGACGTCTCGCTTCCTGAATAGCCAATATCTGCTTTGCTCGAATAATGTCCCGAGGAGTTGTGTCGCCACCACGCCTACGAGTCTTCATTACATTAACCCGGGATTCCGTTTTAATGTAATTGCGTTCATGGGGAATCGAACCCCAGTTTAAAGATTGGAAATCTTTGATCCTAACCACTAGACGATGAACGCGGGTGGTGCAAGAACGAGCTTGCGAGTGTGTACTCCTTGATGGAATTGAACCATCGACCTATTGCGTGTAAAGCAAGCGCTCTACCTCTGAGCTAAAGAAGTGGGGATTGCTCCATAGTGGAATCGAACCACTGACCTACTGCTTACAAAGCAGGTGCTCTACCTCTGAGCTAAAAGAGCAGAGTTTTATGTTATCTAATGTATAATGAATGTCTCTATAACCATATTCACTGCGCTTCTCTTCGTTGCTTTAACCCCCGGTGTTCTCTTTTACTTTCCCAAAAAAGGCTCCAAGATGACAGTAGCTTTATTTCACGGCGTTATCTTTGCGTTAGTATATCAGTTAACATATAAGACGATTTTGCGGTTTACGGGCCACGAGAGCTTCACACGGAAGCCTGCGGCCACCCCGCAGGAAATTGCACAGTTTGAGGCGCAGGGGAAAGTGAACGATATGGCGTATCGTCTCGGAGTAATCAACTTGTCGATGACTGCCGCAGAGTCACAGGCAGCAATTAATAAATCCTTGATGCCCGGTGGAGCGATGTATAAAGAGAAGCATAAGAACGAGCGCGGCGGAGGACTCTTTGGTGGCGGGCTGCCGGCGAAACCTGCGCAAGCCAAAAAGAATTAGATTTAAGCCTTCGGGGCGGCCTTGATGAAGTGGACCTTCAGGAACGACTGAAGGTTCAGGTACGTCACCTCATCCTTGTCGCCGACGCGGAGGAGCTTCGCGAGAGCGGCGTTGGGGAGGATGCGACGCTTGAACGAGGGGTCGAAGCACGAGTGCGTCTTCACGTACTCGCTGATGAACTTCGTCACCTGAGTCTGCGAGCGCGTCTCGCCCGACTTGAGACCCATGAAGTGGCACAGCTCCTCCGTCAGGGGGCGCTGGACCAGGAAGGCGTTGTTCGCGCGACGCTTCTCCCAAGCCGCGCGCTGCTCCGGAGTCATCGTCGCCGGGTCAACCTTCTTCTTCTTCTTGGAATCGCGAGCCTCGCGCTTGGCGGACTTCGCCGCCTCCTGGACAGCCTTCACGGCATCGCGGACACGAGTGGAGAGCTCCGAGCTGAGCGTCTTGAGGGTCTCCGCCAGGGCCACGAGCTGCGCCTCCGAGGACACGGCAGGGGTCGTGGCAACCGGCTCAGTGGACGGCGCGACAACAGTCGGCACCGTGACCTCAGCCTTCGCGGGCGTGGCGGTCTTGACAGCCTTGACCTTCGGCTGAGCCTTGGGAGCAGCAGCGGCGACAACAACGGGGGCGGCGGCGGTCTTCGGGGCATCGGACTTCTTGGCAGCAGGCATCTTGTTTGACTTAGAAACAGAAGAAGAGGAGGACATCTTTAACGCACTGGTATACTCTTACCATCGGCGGTCATCTAAACCCTTTTCTTTTCAACATCGGTATATTGCCGACATCACTACAAATACAGTTTCATATGGTTCTTTTTCAACGACGACGACTCGCATCAGGTTCCGGAGAGAGTTGACAATATACATCGAAGCACCTGCATTAACAATCGATGTTGCTAGCATATGGGCGGCGAGGTAGGAAGCTACGTGCAAATCGTCTCGTAAGAATCGCCACATTGCAATATGAGAATTTTTAGAGAGACGAGTGAGTTGATTTAATGATATGTCTGTGAATCCGTTATCTGCAAAAGTCTGGTGTAACATTGTCCATCTACATTGAATCCGTTCGTCCAAATCCCGTGGGTCTGCCGGAATGCTTATTCCATGTCGAAGCCGGTATGCCCACATTTCTCGAAGACGTTTGCGGACGTCCGTTGTTAGGGGTACCCGGGTATATGGGTTCGCGGGCTCCACTGACTTCAAAGACCATACCCAAATCGTATCAAAATCAAACCACCATGTCTTGTCAGATTCCTTGAATGCAAAATAGCTGAATGGATGTTGACGACTCGATTCTGTAAATGTTACAAGTTCTTCATCGTTTGCAAGATCTTTGCGATTGAGAACACCCGGTCCGCCTAATCGAATTTTCTGAAGAACCAACCAGCGTCTCGCAATAGCCTGGCATTTTGTGATGCGAATATCCTTTTCACGAATGTCTTTCCATATTTCAGACGTCTTAGCCTTTGCATGGGTTCCACAAAAACTATGTCCAATCAACGCCTTCGCCGTACACTGAAGAGTTGACCCTCTTTTCTTAACGGAGGCACACCTGACCATTGTCTTATCTACGATAGTTCTTGAAAGTAGAAATGTACGGACAAAATGGATCTAAAGACAAGCTGAGTAATAGGATCACACAATCAGATCAAAATGTCCGTCAATGCAATCATCAACGCTAGCAACCTCGACATCAGCAAGGTTTCCTTTGGAGATATCCGTGTGAGCAAGACGAATGGGTCCAAGAGTGTCCCGATCAAGTACAATGGACAGAACTTCCAGATGCGCATCCCCAAGCTTCAGTATCCTATGGGCGTTTCAATCAAGGAGACTGAGAACGGTACCAACTACACGATGCTTGCTAGCCTCCGCGGGTGCGACTCCTACGCAAAGGAGCGTGCACCTAGCGATGCCGGCGAGATCGGGCAGATGTACAACTTCCTGAAGGACCTTGAGGAGAAGGTCGTCAAGACGGCGGTTGAGAAGTCATCGTCGTGGTTTGGTCGTGCTCGCAAGGAGGATGTTCTCCGTGACAGCATGAAGACGCTGGTGTCGCCCAGCGTGGAGAAGCAGGGTTCCGAGTGGGTTCCCAATGGCAAGTATCCGCCGAGCTTCCGGATGAAGGTTCCGGTCTATGATGGGAAGGTCAATATGGATGCAGTGGATATGGCGAATCGCCCGATTCCCCTGACGACGGAGAACCTGGAGGCGGTCTTCCCGAAGCGCATGGAGGCTCGCTTCATCGTTAGCCCGAGCATCTATGTCTCGGGTCAGGGATTCGGTGTCACCTGGCGCATCTCGTATGCACAGGTCTCTGCACAGCAGCGTGTCACGGCTGCGCAGGTGTTTGAGGCTGAGGAGGATGGCGGAGATGAGGAGGAGGTCGCTAAGCCGACGGTTGCCCAGCTTCTCGCCGCATTCAAGGAGCCTGAGGAGAGTCAGGTTGAGGAGACGGCATTTGAGGCAGAGATTCCAACTGCGAGTGCTGTGGCTGTAGCTCCTCCACCGACGCCTGCAAAGCAGGCTCGTCGCCGAGTGGTTGGCGCGGCAATGTAAATCCAAGTAACTCCCAAACCTTAGAGTCAGCAGGCGGCTGGCAGACGTACAAATCATCGTCTATAAAAATAATTTTTGCTTTATCTGGAAAGTCAAGTGGGGTTCGCAGGTCTCCACAGTCTAACTTTTTCAATGACCGCCACCCACACTCGCTACAGCTATGAATGGTAGGGCGAGTCAAGATATGGTCTAGGCAGATAATGCGTGCATTTCCGTAGAGACATGCAGTGAGAATCTGCTCGGGCGTTGTCAGTTCTTCAGTGATCCAACGTTCAACCGTTGTCCGCGGAAGTGTTGACCACAAACTGTCCTTAATGACCCACTCTTCCTGGAAGAAGGTACTGAAAGCATCGTCACTGAACCAAAGAATATGAAAGTTTGCATTGTCCTGTAGCGAATGTTCAACTAGTCCTACTCGCTCAAGATCTTCGCTGTATAACCAATACACATTTGCATGAGAGTACTGTCTGTCGCGGGAACCCCGATAGACATCACGACCATTCATAGACCATAAGTCAGAGACGACATCCACATCATGCTCTGAAACATCCCTCGAAAGATTCCCGTATACTATGCGGGGGTCAATGATCGACTGCATTACTCAAATGACACAACTACCTTCACGTCATGGTGACGCACAGCCTTTGTAGCAGACCGACTGAGCTCGTGTCGTTTGCGACGAACACCCTCCTCTGTGGTCTTGGGTTGAATCGTAGTCGAACATGCTTCCATGTCTGCATGTACTGCTTCATAGTTTTCCTCAAGATACTTGAGTACGTCGTCCTGAATTGCCCACTCAAAGAAGTTGAGCTGTCCAACAGTGGTATCCAGTCCCATAAACTGAATGCGCTTCCAACGACAGAACGGGTCGAACATCTTCTTGCTATACGCCTTTAGGTGAGACTTGTAAGCAAGATAGACAATGACGTGACGAGTTCCTACAAGGTACGCCACATTATGCTTCTTTGCGTAGTTGGTCACAAGCCAATCGAGAAGACGCAGGCTGACCTTTGACTCTCCAGATAGAATCGTTTGGACTTTCTTGAAGTTTTCAGCGTTTGAGTAGAATCCCTCTAGGCGGTGAAGAACCCAATGATCGCGATTTTGAATGACCTCCATTATGTTCTTACTGCGGTATTCTCGCTTAAAGTGGGTCCGTAGGATAAAGATAAATGGCTGCGGTTAATGCTCCCACGACAATCATTGGAACCGATGAAGAAGTTGCCAAGTTTCTTGAACCTCGCGAACCTCGTGATGAGGACATTGCAGTCCCCACATCGATCGCATTTCGAGAGGACAAGCGCTTTATTATGTATGGGGATACGCAGGAGTATACAGAGTATGCAACTGCACAGGAGATGATCCAAGCACAGGTTCCTCGTGTTCCTCGTGATCCTCGTTTCAATGAAGTGAATACACTTGACGAGCAGAGGCTAATCCGGGAGATGCCCAAGATGGAGGACCCGGTCTTCAAGCCAGGTGATGTCATGCCTACAATGGAAGATGCTGGATTTCCCATTGAAAAGATGCAGGAGTATGACGAGGAGTTCAAGAAAATGTATGATGATATGTTTTCCAAGACTTCAGAGATGGGCGTGATGGGTGCGGGTGATTTTGAGACGAGACTGAAGGCTCTTCAAAATGAACTTTCGGAGAGCAAGATAGAGAATCCTAATGGAGGTAGCATTGACCTCGTATCTTCTGGAGAACCGTCCGTACACGCACCTCAACACCCGACTACGCCACTTTATTATGATGATCCAGACACTTCAGCCAGGATTGTCATACCGGTTGTTGAAGAGGGAAGTTATGCAAGTGACACAAAAGTTGATGACGAGTGAGGTGGGGCTTCTGTGGATGCGTGATCGTGCATTCGAGAGGACTGTGCGTTTATATGGAAAGCAAGACCAGCGCACCAATGCATGGCATGCCCAGCGAGGTACAATGATTACTGCATCGGAGGTTTCCAAAGTTTGGCAGACCCCTGCATCACGACTTGAGTTGCTGCTTAAAAAGCTTGAACCGGCTGCCAGAGTAGAAACAAGTTCATTTAATGCGATTCCTGCTCTGATCTGGGGAACTCGCTTCGAGCCCGTTGCAAAGAAGATCTACGAGGACACAACTGCTTGCGATATCATCGATGTAGGTTGCTGCCAACATCCAGTCCATAAGTTCTTGGGTGCCTCTCCAGACGGTATCATCGTCCCTAGACTTGCTGATGCAGATCCGAAACGCTATGGACGCCTGGTGGAGTTCAAGTGTCCAATGAGCCGGGTTCGTAAGGATGAGATCCCGAGTTATTACGTGCACCAGATGCAGATGCAAATGGAGTGCACGGGAATTGACGAGTGTGAATATGTAGAGTTTCGATTCAAACAGGTAAATTTTACACAGTGGGATGGGAGTAGAGAGACAAAGGGGGTCTTTGCTGTCAATCAAGATGGTAAGGTAGACTATAAGGCAGATACAATTGAGCTACACCAGTGGCAGGGCGATCTCACAGAAGATCACCAATATGTGTATTGGGTTCTGACCGATATTAAGAAAGATTTTGTACCGAAGGATCCGAAGTGGCTGTCTGATCACCTTTCAGAACTCCGCGCATTTTGGGATGAGGTCGAGCACCACCGCGCGGCTGGGACGAAACCGGACTTGCCACCACCGAAGATTCCTACGATCGACGTCTAAGGATTGTCAGTCCATTATTATGCGTATACTTTGCCTCAAGCATCCACTCCGGGTGATCTGCCAAAAACTCGGTTACCGCAGGACCAAGACCGCGAATAATTTCCTCTACAGGAATACCCGATGCCACACTTTGCTTGACTGGATCATCTCCGAGTCGCAGCGTCTCTCCATTGACCTCATCCACTGTAGTATCGTGAAGGATAATAAACTTTTTTACGTGACCGTGCCAATATGCAAGTTCGCGCTTCAGGTGTCCGTACACGTGCCAGGTATCAATGAAAAGAAGATCCGTCTCCTTGAGGGGGCACTCGAGATCAGATGCCTCCTCGAATGATGCAAAGACTCCCTCTATCCGGCATTCAGTGAGAAACATATCGATGAGAGCCGACTTGTCAATATCAATCATTCTAAATGAGTTACCTTCTGTGCATTTAAGACCTGCAGCAAATGCGTATGAACTCGTGGGTGTACGAACACCACACTCTGTGATCGATACACATTGCCTTGCATATGAAAAGAGAATCGGCAGATGCTCATTGATATCAGACACAATTCGATACTTGTTTTGATACGTAGCAAAGAGCGACATTTATATACGTAGTTGACTATTTTGGATTAAATAGAACGCCAGAACTCAGGTTGTATGTGGAGATAGATCACCAGCATAAGAATCTCCATTTAGTGGGTGGTGAAAATCGTTTAGTCCATTCGTCAATTGTGAACTGACTCCCCATACTAAGATTACAGCGAGAACAAATAGGGAATAGATTGTTTACATCCGTTGCCCCGCCCTTTGACTCTGGGATGTTATGTCCGCACTGAAAATCAAACACGTTCATAGTATTCGTACACCACGAGACTTTGCACTTGTTTTGGAACTTGGGTCCAATGTGAACTAACCAAACTTGTTCACGAACTGCCTTTGGTATCTTCGCTTTTGATGCCATTAGTTCTTCTTACAGATGGCTCTTAAACTGGTTGACTTGCCATGGTGTCTCCCTGCCAAGAGCTTGACCTACATCATTGTTCTGCTTGAAATGATTGGTCTGCTGGGCATACGATGAGTCTTCGAAAGTCATTGCCCGTTTCTGTTGACTGGTGTCAATCATCTTAGACTCAGGGGGACCGCCATAAAACTTTTCCATTCCAGGAAGCACGTTCATGACAAAAGCAACAGCTACAAGAGCAAGTACGAACCAGACCCACTGCTTCATTGTTCAAAGCCTCGAAAAAAACGGATGCCTGTCTTAATAAGACGAAGACAATACAATGGAAGATAAGGCACTTGATACTCTTCGGACAATGCTTGGGCGCCGTGATCTCAATACTGATATCGAACGTATCACGACGGATAACAAGAAGATGGACAAGGTGACGCTATATACAGTCGGAACGGTACTGGTTTGCTTTAGCCAGAAGGATAAGGTGCTCGCGGGCGACATTACAAATATTCTGGCATTTGCAGAGGAGAACGGACACACCACGGGGATTGTGATCGTTGCAATGAGCCCGCCATCAGAGAATGTGTTGCGCGTTGCAAAGTCTCATGCGAAGAAGCGACTTGCCTTCTTCCACATTTGGCAGCTTCAATTTGACATCACGACCCACCGTATGGCAATGCCCCACCGCATTCTCAATGAAGAGGAGCGTACGGCGGTCTTTGATAAGTTTAAGATTTCGGATCCAGAGAACCAACTGCCGTGGTTGGATTCTCAGGACACGATGGTCAAGTGGGTGGGTGCAATTCCAGGTGATGTGGTCGAGGTGATGCGCCACTCAGATACGGCTGGACGGAGTGCGTACTATCGGTTTGTGGTCGAGGATGTAAATGTCGCTCAGTAATAATGGATACGTTGGAAAGTACGTACGAGACAAAGAAGAAACAGTATGATGATCTGGTTACAGCAAATAGCCCTGCGAATTCTGAGAAAATTGCAACACTTAATACTGAACTAGCTACCCTCTTACATGATATGCTCGCACAAGTTGCAACAATGAAGGGAAATGCCGACAAGTTAGAGTCGTATCGCGATGTATTGATTAGGAAGTTAATTAGCTTTCAAAACGAGCGAACTATAATGCAGACACAAAAGGACGAATACACTGCTCTGCAGAGACTGCAGTCTCATGAACAAACCGTCTTCAACTCATCTTTCTTTTGGTACGGAATCGTCTTAGCAATTGTATTTGTGATCTTCTTTTTTACTCTATTACGGAAAGGTCACAGTGCTCCGACAATTCCTACAATGACAACCAGTGCAACCACAATGCCAGCCTTTATGTAGAGACCCGTATCATTGACAGCTGCAATCTGATGTTGATGCAACTGCTTTGACTGTGCAAGTTTATCTTGAATCGCCGGTCCCTCTTTTTTAATTTGCTGTGACTTGTCGTGGAGATCAGTGATGTCTTTATTTGTGGTTGCATATGAATCTGTAAACGTCTTTAAGTACTTATCGTTGTTATCTGTCACAGCAGAAGCCTCGCGAAGGATAGTAGCGACAATTGCCTGGGCGCCTAAATATGCGGTCTTGTAAGACTCGATTCCGTGTACCTTATACGCCGCATAGTTTGCCTTGTAATTGTTTAAGGCATTTTGAAGATTGCCGGGGACTGTACTCATTATATTCCTGTTCCTAAAACAAAATGCCCACATCTCCATACGGACAAGTCAATCCTATCGTTCGTCGCGCAATGGTCGGCGATGCATCTGAGCACACCCGCTTTATCCGGATGTCGTCTACACTTCTCCCCTATGCGTCTCAAAACCAGTCAGCGAGTCCCAATCTTCTTGGCTGGAGGAATATGCAGGCAACTCGCGACGTTCGAGTGATTATGCCCATCCTCGGTGCGTTCAAGAGTTTTGTTCCTAACCGTTAAACAATGGCAGACGCTCCTGGCTATGAAACGATTAAAGGTCAGTACGCTGGATATGCAGCAGAGTCTGATGCTGGAGATAGAATTAAAGCAGTAACAGATACCATCAAAAATCCTCGTCCACATGTTCAACCCGATCCAATCAACGAGGTAAAGCGCAAGATCTTGAAACCCTTAGACATGTCAGTCATCCAGACGGTCTTGTTTACAATCTTGCTTGCGCTTGTAGAGTACTTGATGGTTCCCCAGGCATATGCTCAGTATCTTGTTTTCCTGACATTGTGCGTGGGTGCCTCAGCTGGAATCTATCTAAGCACTAGATAATGGGTTGTCCTTCGGAATTTGTGCTGTCTCCGGTTGGATATGGTGGGTGTGTAGTAAAGTGTCCAACTCCGTACAAGTCAGTCGTTGCTGATGGGATGCCAACGTGTGTATTTAAAAGCCCGTCTGGAGACCTTATCGCTTCCTTTCAACTTACAATTGCTGCAGGTACTTTACTTGGTACGCCAGGTGTAACGCCGAACACATCATATACTAACTCGGGCTGGAAAGGAGCCTATAACTCTGCGTACCAAGACTACACCGATAAACTTGCAGAGGCAAATGCAATCGTTGGAAAAACGGCCAGGGTAGATGAGTTATTTACTGCTCTCCAAAACGCCGAGAATTCTCGGGACACAGCTCCCGATGCATATGAGGCGGCTCGAATTGCGTACTACACTCTGGTCAAGGGCGATGAGTGGTTGAAGGACGAAAAAGCCCGTATTGCAGACGTCGAAGCTCAGCCTATTGTAGATGGCTACATTGCGCAGTACAATGGAATTCAAGAAAAGAAGAATCAACAGCAATCGACCATCGACGTTGTCAATGGCGTTCGCGATAAGATCCTCACGGTCAAGGACGATCTCACGTTTTCTGTTTCGACATTCCAGAAACAAATCGGCGATATCAAGAATCAGATTAACAAGGATAAAATTGAACAAACACAGTCTATTACGGCGGCATCTTCGTGGGTGGACACATTTTTGAACTGGGTCATTGCACTCGTCACAATCGTTGCCATTGTACTTTTGGGTCGACGATTCTATAAAGGTGGTCCAGCACCGACGATTGAAGAGATCGAAAGCAAAGCAAGACTCATACGGGCACAAGCTATGCTTAGAAATGCAAATGTTCGATCGCCAAGAGGATGGTGGTAATGCGTTCACATCTCTCATAACGACTACACGAACAACATAATGGAGGTGTCTGATCCTCGCACAGTTGCTGATTTTCAAAAGACTACATTCTGCGGACATCCACGCTCACACGTCGTGAAGGTTCTCCTTCAAAACGTGCAACTCGGTCACGCAGATTACGCTTGTTATTGGGCGCTTGAGCTATTATGTTCAGGGCTTGTGCATAGCTTGTGGTTCACATTGTTTGATGCCGCAGCTCTCCATATCAACCGAGCGAACCCCAATGTATTTATGTACTTGGCTTCGGCATATGAACGATATGCTCCAATTGAACAGGTCTTTACAGTTCACACAATGACATCCATCCGTAATAATCCAGATGTTCGATCGATTGTATGTGAGGTCGCAGCAACACTTTCTGCGTGTCGCAAAAATAAATTGCCATCACTTCCAACAATTAAGCCACTGCATGATTTTGACCCTCAGACCATTCAGGAGCATCTCAAGGCTCCTTCGCAGTTGTTTGGGCGGATCGCTCTTCGTCCCGCTGACCCGCTACCCGTTGCAGTTCCGCTCAATGAGTTTGCCTACAGCCTCCGATCAGATGTTCGTGATGCAACCCGTGCACTCTACTGGATGGCTTGGGTGTTTGCCTACTGCCGAGAGCACAAGAAACAGACAAAGCAACCACTTGTCTTTACCAATCGATTTGACGAGTTTGTTTCTGAATCACACGGAATGCACCCCGTCTGGATTTTCTGGGATGCCATTCGCAAACAAGCTCAGGCTCACGCACGACCTGTGATTGACGTCATTTATAAAATGTACTGTCTGCGCTGGAGTCCTTCGGATGCCAAATCTAGGCAACACCTTTTGATTGCTGCTCTAGTAATTGTATGTGAGGGAACCACATTTGATGCAACTGTGGTATCCGGAAATACAATTGCCGTGTCAACCGTACTTCAAGGAATGCCCGGATGGATTGATGCAATCGTCCGTATGAAACAGAGCTTCATCTAAAATGGATTTGATTTTGGCTAAGACTATGATGTTGTGGCAAAAATGATTCCTCTTGTTGTCGGATTTCTCATCAACCTGGCGACGCTCTTGTATGCTTGTACCCTTGGAGTTGGAGTGTGTATCTTCGCTTGTAGATGTTGTAGGGACGGATTTGTGGATGCTCACGGACACCGCCGGTAAAATGGATGTTGCACCGTTCAAACAAATACCCTTAGACCAAAATGACTACTTTTATTCCTGAGATCTCTGCTTCGAAGGTTGCCTCTCTGATCGGACTTCATGCCTACCAGTTGCCTCACGAGACGATGTATGATCTGCTTTGTAAGCATATTCCAACTAAGAACCGTATTGCCGACATTGAGGTTCGCGAGCGACGCATTGCTGTTTCCAAGCTGAAGGATGCCGTCCTTCGTACGTCGCCTATTCGCGACGTTGTCAGTGCGGGTATTCGGGCATGCGACGGTCGATCGGATATCTCCGATACGCTTGCAGATGTAGAGACACAGGCCGGATTGGTTCTGCGTCTTCGTCATTCTGAGCTTCCATCAGAGGTTCGACAGATGTTGGCAAACGAGGTGCGAGGAGCGGTGCAGAAGCAGCGAGGACTTAACAAGGAGAACAAGATCCTTGACACCTACGAGGCAGACAATAATGTTGTTGTGACAGAGCGGAACACAAAGACTTTCAAGAAGACCTTTGGTGCATTCAAGCTGATTGGTCGCACAGATGGGTATGTAGAGGAGCATAACCGCATCGTAGATTCCAAGGCTCGCACCCGCTGGTGGAAGGAGGTTCCAATGTACGATGAGATTCAGTTGCGGGTCTATATGGCTCTGTCTGGTGCAGTAGAGTCCGAGTTGATCGAGTCGTTTCCAGATGGTCGGGTTCGCACGACCAAGTATCTCAATGATGTTGAGAAGTGGGAGACGATCCACGGTGGCATCACTGATGCGGTGAAGAAGATGACGGAGGCAACCGTCAATGAAGTGGTACTGCGTGATATCGTTTTCGCAAACACCGTGTCTGTCTAACAATGAAGATTGCTATCCTCGAAGGTGTTCCTGAAAAGTACGCAACACTGAAAGGCACAACATACGAAACCAGGTACTTGTATACCGGGTTTGGTAGGTATAATGAACATGAAAAAACACTTGAAGTTATCCAGTTTGAAGTCGATGGCTCTTGTTCTTTTTTCAGTCGACCCCATACACCCGAGGTCTTTTCAAGGGTCTATCATACAGAAGCTATAACGCTTACTTTATACTCTGCGTCTCCTCGTGTGTGGAAGGAAGAGGTTGGGACGTCTGCATGGTTCTTTCAGGAGATCGTGCACGACGGCGCACACCCCAGCTTCTGAACCTGCTCCTTGACAGCCTCCTTGACCTCAGTAGCCGACACAACTCCATCACCATCCTTGTCAAGCTTGGACAGGACGGCGGGCTTCCGAAGCTCCTCCAAAAGCTCCTTGATGGCAGCCTTGAGCACGTCCTTGACGACCTTCTCAACATCTGCCTTGAGGACATCGGGTACCGGAACCTCTGGCACCACCAGGACAACGGGCTTCACTTCCTCAACAGTAACTGTCTGAGTGGTATCGGACATTGCGGTTTGTTGTATGCTTAGAAAAGGTCTCGAGTATGTAAATGGACGTCTGGAACATCCTCTCTGTTGGAGCATCTTCCCTCGTGATGCTTGCTCTCATTCACATTGCTGTTTTTTATGTAGTTCGACAGATGTACCCTCCTCAGATGAAGCAGCCTCAACCGGTACCGGCTGTCCGGTTTGCTGAGCCGGTAGCGGAAGTCCCTCCACCGCCAGCGCCACCGAGTATTCCTCTCGTGACGACTCAGCTTCCTCCTCCAATTGATACCCGCGACCCTGGTCCGGCGCGTCCCTCGGCGCCCACTTTCAGTGAGGGTGTGAAGGAAAAGGAAGCGGGTCCTCCGGCAAATGTACCAACGTATGAAAGTCTCTTATCGGCTGTGTCCTCTAGTAAGGAAGGGGTCCCCAATCTCGGACCCATGTCAGGTGCCACAACATAGTGGTACTCCTGGATGGATTTACCTGACACATACTCAAGAAGGTAATGCCTACGCATACTTTACAGATTCAAAGGGAGAACGACCAGAGAAGCTCGCTTTGGTCATGGATGAGAGACTCTGTTGTGATACCATTTTTCGAGTTGTTCGATTGGCGCCCAAGAGCTATATCGTATATGATGTCCTGGTCTTAAATGGAACGCGAATTCACGAGAAGCTCACCTTTTCTCAACGTCAAGCCAAGATTGCCGAGCTCTTGATGTTATTTCACTTTCCTGACTTTGTTGCGTTAATAACTATTGCCGACACACCTGTTGGCGCCCACGTACGTGGATATGAACAGTATGATGAAGTTCCTGGGTCAACTGGCGTTTATCTTCCCGCTGTAGAATAAATGAGTTGTCAAAATACAGGTGGTCGCCGCCGCAAGATGCGTGGGGGTAATGGATACGGAGTTGGGCAGCCAATTGCGGTCGGTGCTCTGGAGTATGTTCCGAATATGACATCGGTTCCGGATGGTGCTGCATACACGCCGACGGGTGGTCGGCGCAGACGCCGTGGAGGTGCAGAGGACGTTGACGTTGTTCCGGTAGTGGGAGATGTTGTCAGTGATTCGGGACTGAAGCTTTTTCCTCAACAACAGTGTCCCTCTGGGCGCGACTGGCATGTGGCTCTATATGGATATCCGCTCGTGAAGCGCGATGGTGGTATGGATGCAATCGATTACCCCAATGAGATCAAAGATCCTACAAATGACAACGGGGATCCGCTCGGTGTATGTGAGGGAACCCCGCGAGCATTTGTTGGTGCGTCTGCACCGAGGTTTGAAGGTGGTCGTCGGCGTCGCCGTACTCGTCGTGGAGGAACTCAAGAGGTCTCGGCGCCGCCTGATCCCGACATGGTAACAAAGAGCCAGTGCCCGGAGCCGAACACGTTTTCACCGTCGGTTAAGAATGCAGCAGGTGTCATGTTAGGGTATTGTCGTCCTCCCGGCGCGTGGCAGATTGCAACAAAGTTGAATAAACACAAGGGTGGACGCCGTCACACTCGTCGCAAGCACAAGGGGCGCCGTCGCACGATGCGCGGTGGCGGGTCAGTTGCAGGCGTTGGATACAGCTTCACCGGTGAGGGCGCACGTGGACTTGCAGATCAGTCTGCGTATCCGTCTAACCTGCCTCCGAGCGATGGATTTGCCATTCCGACTGGAACCCGCTAGGAAAGAAGCCCTCGCGACGTACGGTACGTAGCATCGGCAAAGACATATGGCATATAGGTTGGATCATTTGTTACTATAAACGGTCCACCAACTGTCTGACAATACAGAAACATGTTTTGAACTTCAAATTTTAGGCTGACATATTCAGTATACTCTTTCCATGACTGGTATGCCTTCAAGAATGTCATTGCAGCCGTCATTGGGTCAGCCTGATACAAAAAGATGAAAAATAGTATTATGATTGGCATGAGAATCATGTCGCTCACAAGACTTGCCCTTGCGTACCACGAGGTTGGTGCACACTTCTTTTTAAGTTGAATATACCGCTCTGCTGTTTGAAAGGGATTAGCTGGTAGTGGTATCCGCGTCGTCAACATTCCTCTCGCGAATACTTACTCCCTTGTTCGGAAACTTTACCGCCTCAAATGTGCGAGCATCAATGTAGATGATCTCTGAATCATGATGAACCTGGATCATGTGAAGGACCAGGTCGAGGGCAATGACATTTCCGACAACCATATACTTACTCATTGCGGCAGTGAGATCCACTTCAGTAGTCTTGTCGCCAATCCAGATCCAAGGAACATAGGGCTCCTTCTCAAATGGATCGCGGACTCGGCGCTCAATCATCTCTGTCTCATAGAATAGATTGCACTTCTTCTCTCCGTCAAACTCCCACTCCTCAATGAAGATCGCGTCCTCGGGAACACGCTCCATGTCATTTGCCTCATCATGATCATAGTCATCTGCGAGAATGTAATAACTGATCTTGTTCTTCTTGAGATCCGGACCAAACACCCACTTGATAAACCTGCAAATGCTGTTGTAGATTCGAAGCATGCAGAGGATTGACATTCTTACTTAACTTCATTCGAAGCTGCGGGTACAAGTTCCATTTTATCCTTGCCGACGAGAAAGTCTTCCCTCGGAAACTGACCAATCACAGTTGCATCAAAATCGGTTCCCATTGCAATCGCTGTGGCAAGAGCTGTGATGATGAACGGACTAGCAACGACAAACCACGACACAACTCCAAGACCAATTCCGCAGAACATATCCAGAACAACGATAACTGCAATACCGAGGGCCAGCTTGATTATGAATGTGACCCACATACCAAGTGCAGCATCAAATCCAAGATTGATGGCAAGAAAGATTGCATACAGGAGTGCCGGTGGACAAAGATCTTCAATGAAACGCATCTTCAGGTATTACAACTAAACAAGAAAAAGATGGATGACACGAGTATGGTTCAGCAAATGACTGGTTGCACCCGAGAGGAGGCTGAGAAGGCACTCCTGCATCATGAGACTGTGCTTGATGCGATTGAATCGCTGATCCCTGCAAACCCAATTATCAGGGGTGCAAAGTATATTCCCGCAAAGCCCGTGGTGAACAATGGACTTGATCCCGAGCAAGCCGAGCGGTGTGAACGAGGTCGTTGGATTCAGGACAAGGTTAGCGCTGTATTCTCAGTCGCCCACTCGAAAACCCTACCCGACCCGCCGGCTGAACAATCCTTGTCGCAACCTGCTGTGGGCTCGGTTGTTGCGCTTCCAATTGCTGCTGAGGAGTCTGGATCTTCACAGGATAATCTCGGACAAACTGTTCAACCATCCCAGCAATCCGCGCTCCCTCAGTAAACAAGTTCATTGACTGGATATGCGCCCTGACTTGTTCAGATCTTGCAACATACGTCGATTCGTCGTCAAGAGAACTCACAGCCTCTACCCATTCTTCAATCTTTTCACGATCACACGAGATTCCAGCCGGTATAATCCATTCTTCCATTCCCTCTGTGCTTCCACCCGGATATCTGGACTTGGATGTTGGCTTTGAGTACAAAACAGGAATACCATTGTACATTGCTTCCACAGCAATCCGCCCAAAACTCTCATAGTAACTCGGCATTACAAGGATCCGAGTTCGTTTGAGAATGTTGCGAATGTCATCATCAAACGGAATCCATTCAATATTGTCGGGTGATGGAGGCAGCCGAAGCTCTCCATAGTACGGAATGACACCTAAAAACTGGCGATCTGGCATACGTCTTGCCATATCAATGAACTGAGCAACGCCCTTGTTCTGATTTGCATTGACTAATGTGATACAATCACCCCTGAATGGCTCGTCAATTCTGATCTTATGTTCGTGCATCAGAGGGCGAACAATTGCAGTACGCATCACATTTGGTGGCCACGGATTAACATTCTTCTTGTAGTTGGGTTCCATCGTGGCATTGATGAACATAAACATCTCCACCCACTGGATCTTGCGACCGGGATTGTTTGTGACCACTGCCAGGTAGTTGCCATCGTAGTGGCATGTAGCCAGGATCGGGCGATTGTATCCACGGGCATTCAACTTACGAACAAGGGGCAGAGCGGGCGCGTGTGGACAGATCCAACCCTCGCTTACGTCCAAATACTTGCTTCCAGCTGAGAAGTGCATGTATTTGAAGCCACGGTAGTCACCTCCGTTTACACCTATATTCGGTACTTCAAGAGTCATAAAGACAACTTCATGTCCCCGCTTTTCAAGTTCAATTGCGAGGTCAATATCGTGAAGAAATGCACCGCACAAGTCAGGCATTCTTCCTGCAAAGAAGACGAGTCTCATTATTAGGATACATCAACACGTTTTGTCTGAACCAGGCGCGTTGCGTCACCTCCGCGAGTCCAGTCATAGATCCAGTTATTCGGATTCGAGTATTCAGACTGCTTGATGTCAATCAGGGGCTGGTAGAAGTTCGGGATCGTAGAGTCCATAATTGTCTTTTGTTCCTTGCGGTTACGGATCATTGCAGAGTGGATCAGATGCGACTCGTCGTCGACTGCGGTCGGGTCTCCGCCGCCCATATCAGGGGTTGTGGCGAACGGGCGAGCCCATAACTCGTGCTTGCCTTTTTGGCGCCAGGCACCGGGGATACCCCAACGTAGGTCGGAGTTAGTGTCTACTGCACATCCACCACCGGGCTGACCAAATCCACCACGAGCGATCATACCTGGTTGATCTGCCATTGCCGAAGCCGGGTTCAGGGTGTCAGAACAAGCAGCTCCCATTCCAGTTGTCTGGCGTGTCAGGGTGCTTGTATTACCAACTGTCTTTGCCGCTTGATCATATTCATCTGAGCGGATACGCGTAGGTGCGTTGAACCAGTCTACTGAGTTTGTGGAAAACATCTCTTACCTTGACGTACAGAAAAAACGGACGCAGTTTCCTCACAACTAAGGACAACAGCTTGATAAAATGATCCTTCAACCGATTGATTGGTACGAACACGACGTAAGGGGGATGTATGTGATTGACGTGTTTGGACGCCTGGAGAACAAGAAGGTTGCCTGCGTGCGCCTGACTGGTTTCCGCCCATACTTCTTTGTGAGCACAAAGCCGGACGTGGGAAAGGTCTACGAGTCATCCAACAAGAAGTGGGTGCAGAAGTTTGGCCCAAAGAAGGGACAGGAGGAGTATGCCTTCAAGCTGAGCAAGAACTTCACCGAGAATCCGATGCCGACGATCTCACAGGTGAAGAAGTATGACACGATGGATGGGTTTAAGAATTTGAAGTATGCAAATGTGTGGAAGATCGAGTTTGACACGCTTGCTTCATTCAAGGCTGCCAAGTCAGTCTGTCAGGGAATCCAGTACGAGAGCAATCTGCCCCCGTTCCTCCGCTTCTTCCACGAGAAGCATCTGGGTCCGGCTTCACCGATGAAGTTTACGGGTGCAAAGGAGATTGACATTCCGACTGATGATGAGGGCGAGCCGACGTACTATGTCGACGAGTTCTATACGTGTAAGTACACCGACGTGGAGGCGTGCGATGCAACCATCCCACTCCTCGTGGCATCGTATGATTTGGAGATGTGCCCGGCTGGAGACTCGAATCAGTTTCCAGTCTCTTCCAAGGACCCAATCATCCAGATCGGCGTCTCGTATCGGCGCTCTACGGATATGATGACGCCGACTGCGCGGACGGTGTTTGTACTGGGCGAGGTTGCGGAGTCCGGCGATCCAACAGTGGAGTTCGTTGGGTGTGCCAATGAGACGGATATGCTTCTGCAGTTTGCAGATGAGATTCGGACGCGAAATCCGGACATCATGTGTGGCTACAATATCTTTGGCTTTGACGATGCCTATATCGAGGGTCGTGTGATGAAGCTGGGAATCCTAAACGAGTTTGAGCTAGCTCGTAAGAAGACAGATCAGTGGGGTGATAAGAAGTTCGAGACAAAGAAGACAGAGCTGGCAGCCGGCAAGTTTGATCTGCGCTTTATGACACTGCGCGGGCGCCTGGGCATTGACCTCCTCCTGAACATGCGTCGTGAGCATTCGCTGGATAACTTCAAGCTAGACAATGTAGCCTTTACGTTCCTTCGCGATAAGGTTGTCTCGTATGCTCACAGCTATGTGACGACCAAAAGCACCCGCGGTGTGCACATTGGAAACTACGTTCGATTCGAGCTGGTTGGTAATACGAGCGATCCAGTCTACGACGGTGAGAAATTTGAGGTGACGGATGTGAGTTCAAATGGCTTCAGAATCAAGTGTGATCGCGAACTCTTTACTGAGTTTAACGTCGGACAGATGAAGCATCTAGAGTGGACTCTGTCGAAGGATGACGTATCTCCACAAGAGATGTTTGAGCTTCACCGACACGGAGGTCCCGAGGGTCGTGCGCGGGTGGCACACTACTGTATTCAGGATTGCGATCTGGTGGCTACGCTGATGGGCAAGCTGGACACAATTGTCAATGCTCGTGGAATGGCGGATGTCTGTAAGGTGCCGATGCAATTTGTCTTGACGCGCGGTCAGGGTATTAAGATCTTCTCGGCTGTTGTGTACTATGCATCGCAGCGTGATCAGATCATCCGGACTCAGGAGGCAATTGGTGGAGATGGCATTGCATATGAGGGTGCGATCGTGCTCCCTCCGAAGATCGGCATGTACCTCGACCAGCCGGTATCTGTTCTAGATTTCAACTCGCTCTATCCGACGAATATGATTGCCTACAACCTGTCGCCAGACACATTGGTGTATGTCAAGACGTACAATGATGAGGGCTTTCTGACGAGCCACGGCAAGGAGGAGATGGTAAAGATTAAGGAGTGGATCGCCGATCTAGAGACAAAAGACTACGTATTTGAAGAGATTGAGTATGACAATAAGGAGACGGGTGGAAAGACGGTATGCGTCTTTGTTCAGCCAAATGCAAATCCAATGACGGTGGGGATTTTGCCAAAGACACTCGAAATCATGTTGAAGAAGCGAAAGGAATTCAAACAGAAGATGGAGGATCTAAACTATGATGAAGCTCAGCGATCTGTGTTTAACGGCGCTCAGCTTGCTTACAAGGTTGTTGCAAACTCCATTTATGGACAGGCAGGGGCAAGGACCTCTCCCATCCGCAACATGTACGTTGCCGCGTGTACGACCGCCGCTGGGCGCCGAGCTCTCCAATTCGCCCGAACCGTCGCCGAAGGCGAGTTTGGAGGAGACGTTGTCTATGGCGACACAGACTCTATCTTTGTCAAGTTCCCCACGAAGGATGTTACCGAGTCAATTCGAATGGGTATCGACTGCGGTGTCTCCATCAGCAAGCAGATGCGAAAGCCCTACAAGATCGCTTATGAGAAGACATTCTATCCATTCATCCTCTTCTGTCGCAAGCGATACGTTGGAATGAAATATGAGGAGGATCCGAATCCTGCAAAGGCCAAGCGAATGTCAATGGGTATTGTGCTCAAGCGCCGTGACAATGCACCAATCGTGAAGGACATCTTTGGTGGAGCACTGGATGTTCTTCTTCAGGAGCGCGATATCCACAAGGCTCAGCAGTTTGTGGAACAGCAGTTGGTGAATTTGTTAGAGAATAAGGTACCGCTTGAAAAGTTCATTGTCAGCAAGTCTCTGCGCGATGATTACGCAGCAATGGCAGAGGATTATGAGGGGCGTGCAACACTACCCGCTCATCGAGTCTTGGCAAACCGGATGGAGGCTCGCGATCCAGGTACGGCACCGAAGGTCGGTGATCGTCTTCAGTACATTTACGCAGCAGAATACAAGGCGAAGACCAAACAGGGAGATCGGATTGAGCACATTGACTTTGTGCGAACCAACAAGATGAAGCCCGACGTAAACTTCTACATTACAAACCAGATTCAGAATCCGGTGGCTCAGTTGTTTGCGCTCTGTATCGAGAAGCTAGATGGCTACAAGGCACCAACCAAGGAGCCATATAATGATATGTATCGTCGCTTTATGGAAAAATTGAAAGATGAGGAAGACGCGACGATTGCAGTTCTTAAGAAGAAGGAAGACCAGCTAGACGGAATGATGTTTCTTGGTTCTCCACTCCTGAGCAAGATGGTGAAGGCAACAGTCAAGGGACCAATGGACGCATTTATCAAGAAGTAAAAGGCTTTCGTATTCTTATCATGAATTAGATCAATGGACTCTGAGATTAACCTTCTGGATGTGCTGCATTCGATCCTTGAAACAGATCGATCGTTCCATCAGGCACTTCGTTTTTTAGGTCCGAGTCGCGAACATCTGATGGCAGTTCACCAGAGAAATGCAGCAACGATGATGAGTATTTTGCGCCTGCATCTTGCAGTGCAAGCCTCTCCGAATATAACCTATACAGCCACAATTCCGATTAATCTTCCAGAGAGATGGGATGATCCTGTTGTGGTGCGCCCAACTTCGGCAGAGATCTCGTCTGCAACCGTGGAGGTGACAGATGAGGCTGCAACGTCTACAAACTGTGCGATCTGTCAGGATTCTCTGAGCCCGTTACATATCCGTCTAATACAGTGTGGTCATACATTTCACAATCAATGCATTGCAGAGTGGTTCACGAGGAGCGTACATTGTCCGAACTGCCGTCACGACGTGCGAGAAGTGGGTCATGCTGTACCCACATCCGCTGACCAAGTACATACGCCACCTCAGGTCCGCAATCGGTTGGACGCGTGGCTTGTGGGAGCGAATCCGACGAACCGTACTGAAGATACTGAAGAATCCGACGAACATCATGCTTGAATCGTCTGGCAAGTTCTGCAACGTCTTCTGCCGGAAATAATTCCTGAAGATCTGCTGGCTTTGGTGGAAAGCATCGAACAAGATGAATCCGCGTATTTGCCTTCATGATTCGAGGTATTTCATTAGAAGTCATAATTACAGGTACATGACGTTCATCACTTGCCATCCATTCAGCCAACTTTTTCTGTGCATGGGGATCAGATCCATCTACTTCATCCAGAATCAAACACATTGCTTTATCATCACCTCGAATGAGGGATGTTAATGTCCGTGTATGACGACACGAGTTAATCAACTGTGCTACGTCTTCGTGAGAGCGCATTGACTGACTTGCGTTAATTTCAAGGGGCTCCATTCCAGCAGAACGAGCGGCAGCTAGTGCCATTGTGGTCTTACCAATTCCGGGTGGACCATGGAGAAGAAGAACATCGCGAAACGGCTTCTTTTTAAGATATTCAGATAGACGTGATTTTACTTCGGAATGTCCAACGACTTGTGAGAGAAGTTCAGGACGCCGAGTTTCGCTCCACATATTCCTTCTTCGTCTTTCCAGAGAAAATGCTTACTGTCCTCAAACACAATGGAGGGACCTAAGCATGTGCTTCAGGCATTGTTCCGAGATACAAGTTTTCCACTCGTTGATCATCATATTGCGTCTTTCAATGCAATGTTAGAGTCAATGATTCCTACCTATATCAAGGTCTCAAATCCTTTCCAGTTGGAACTCTCAGACAAGAGGTATATCCGTGTATACATTGGTGGAAAGGACGGAACCAAGTTTTCATTTACCCCGCCGACAGATGAATACGGTACGCCGATCATTCCTCATGCGTGTCGCCTCGACAACAAGAGCTATACATTGATATTCCGTGCCGACATTACATTTGAATATATCTTTCCCGAAGGAGATCCGGTTATCAATAATTTTGAGAATATCGTCGTTGGAGAGATCCCACTGATGTTGCGGAGCCGGAACTGCTACCTAACTGCAATGGATGGATATCCTCTCGGCGAATGCAAATATGAACTTGGCGGATACTTTATCATTGATGGTAAGGAAAGAGTACTTCTGACACAGGAGCTATTGGGTAATAACATGATGTACTCGGGTATGAGGAAACGCAAAGCAGCAGATACATCTGGAGATGATGCTACGGATACAGCCGAGATGAAACGCGTTGAGAAGACATCGTATGAGGGAGAGAAGGAGTACTATGTTGGTATCAAGTCGGTTGCAGAGGATGCATCCAAAGGACCGTATTCCCACTATCTTGTACTTGGTCCAGCGTCTGCATGGAATCCCACTGATATTGAAAAGAGTCGCAGTAAGCGCAGTTTAGTTATCACCTTGCCGGGATTTACAGAGCCTGTCCCAGTTATGAGCATTTTTGCAGCATTGGGTGTGACAACAGATCACGACATCTATGATATAATTCTTGCGGGCGTCGCCGATCGTGATAGGCTTGCATATGACGACACGATTCAACAACTCATTCTTAGTCATGAGCGAATGCTCAAAACTGCAGACACGACCGATAGTGAGGTTCTCGAACGACTCACCAAGCGAAGATCTTTTTCAGAGGTGATTCAGAACATCTACGAACTAATGTTTCCTCATATTGAAAAATCGGAAAGCCCGGGTATCTTATTTCGCCGGAAGGCATGCCTGCTCGCACAGATGGTGCGGATGGCAGTTGATGTCTCATTAGAGCGTCGCCCCCCATCAGATCGTGACAATATTGAGTACAAGCGCTTCAATACGTCTGGAGATCTGATGTTTCAGGAGTTTCGTCGCATCTACAAGGAAGTATCGAAGGATATGCTTCTGAAGCTGGACTCTCGTATTCAGTATGAACGCAAGACATACGAGGGTCGCGGGCTGACAGCATTGGTTGAGCGTGAGACGGTTGGAACCTATTGGCGCAAGTATCGAATGATGAATGAGTTTACCAAATCATTCAAGGGTCAATGGGGAGGTCGCAATGGTATTGCACAAGAGCTTTCTCGTCTGTCCTATGTGAGCTACCTATCTCAGCTTCGTCGCACATCCCTGCAAATTGATCCGTCGATGAATACTGCACCGCCTCGTCGTCTCTATGCGTCTCAGTTTGGTCTCCTGTGTCCTATAGACTCTCCTGACGGATCTGGCGTGGGGCACTTGAAGTCACTGGCTATTCTTGCAAAGGTATCGACTCCCTTTCCGTCTTCAATTATCCGAGAAGCTCTGTTCAAGGTTGAGACGATGCGTCGGATTGAAGATGTGCACCCATCAACATGGATTCCGACCTGGACTCGCGTATATGTCAACTCGGACTTGGTTGGACTTTGCATCGGTAACACAGAAGATCTGCATGTGAAGCTTATTGCTCTTCGTCGCGAAGGTACCTTCCGTTACGACGTCTCTCTTTCCTGGAACCGTCTGGAAAATATGTACACAATTACGTGCGATTCAGGTCGTCCGATCCGTCCGGTGTGGCGTGAGGGAGTGACCGAGAAGGCGGTACTTGGAGCCAAGACCTGGGATGCTCTGACAAAGTTGATGGACTATGTAGATGCGAGCGAGTCGGGTGTATCTCGCTTCTCGATGACGCCATTTCATCCTACTCTCCAGTCAGAGATCCATATGTCGTTCTGTATGTCGCCTCTTGCAAGCCTGACGCCCTTCTCAGATCACAATCCGGGAACGCGTAACAACTTTGCAATTGCACAACAAAAACAAGCCTGTTCTTGGTATCATACCAACTACAACAAGCGATTTGATACAATCTCTTCGATTACAGTGAACCCGCAGAAGCCCCTGTCACACACGTGGGTATATCGTGAAATGATGGGTGCAGGCGGTTGTATGCCGTATGGTGAGAATGCACTGGTTGCCTTTACAGTGTATGGCGGTCACAATCAGGAAGACTCAATGATTATTAATAAATCTGCTCTGAAGCGCGGTATGTTCAGGACACAGTACTTTCACTCGTACGACATTCGTGAGACACTTTTGGATCCTTCGATTGTGCCGCCTACCAAGTCTGTCTTTGCAAACCCAGTCACGAACTCCAAGTATTCTGATTCAGTGAGGCGCAAAGAGGATGTGTCGTATGACATGTTGGATTCAGATGGAGTCATTAAACTTAATTCGATCGTTGATGAGAAGACAGTTCTGGTTGGAGTCGTAACCCCACAGACAGATGAGAATGGTGTGCAGAAGTGGACCGATTCGTCTGAACTTCCGAAGCGTGGTCAGCATGGTCGTGTAGATGGTATCTACCGCTACACAATGGACGACGGTACGGCGGGGGTCAAGATTCGCATTGTTGAAGAGCGATCGCCAGTTCCAGGCGACAAGATGGCATCTCGTCATTCTCAAAAAGGCACCGTGGGCGAGTTGATAAACGAAGAAAATATGCCATTCACATCTAGTGGCATTCGTCCGGATATTGTCTTCAATCCTCACGGTCTCCCTACCCGTATGACGATCGGACAGCTACTGGAAGCAATGAGCAACAAGCTTGGAATTCATTTGGGTACATTTGTAGACGCAACGCCATTCACAGTCTCACGTCGGGCTGCGGATCTCAAGTCTGCAATGATCGAACTTGGATTTGAGCCACATGGACACGAGATCCTATACAATGGTGAAACGGGCGAAATGATGGCGGCAGATATCTTTATGGGTCCAATCTACTACCAGCGACTGAAGCATATGGTGGAAGACAAGATCAATTATCGCTCAACGGGACCAAAGACATTAATGACACATCAGCCCGTTCACGGACGCGCGCGAGGTGGTGGTTTGGCGATTGGTGAGATGGAACGCGATGGAATGGTTGCTCACGGAATGTCCAAATTTTTGCATGAGAGTTTCATGGATCGATCTGATGGAATTGAAGTGCAGTTTGATCATTCGACTGGACGGATGGATACGAGCGCAGACACAATCCCAATGCCGTATGCAATGAGTCTGTTTGTCAAGGAGTTAGAATCGAGTCATATTGAAATAAAACTACTAACAAAGGATGCAACTTAGTATTTTGATTCCTTCAATTCCAAGCCGATGGGAACGAGCACGAAAGTTGTACACGAAGATCTCTGCAATGTGCGAAGGAAAGGATGTTGAGATCTTGCTTTTTATGGACAACAAGAAGCGGTCGATTGGACTGAAGCGAGATGCACTTGTCCAGATGTCTAAGGGTAAATACTTTATGTTTGTAGATGATGACGACGATCTGATCAGCGTAGATGAAATTTACCAAGCCACATTTCAAGATGTCGATGTCATTACATTCAAACAACAGTGCTACGGATCGGATGCAAAGAAAACACCTTTTCTTGTAACATTTGGTCTGGGGAATGACAATGAAACGAGAAATGGTCCGGAATATGGAGTGTATCTTGATTGCAAGCGCCCGCCGTATCACGTATGTGCGTGGAATCAGTATTTCAAGAAGTTCAGATATCCCGATAACGGAACATCGGAAGACTGGGACTGGACTCAGCAGTGTATTACAGAAGCAAAGACAGAAGTGTTCATCGATAAGATTCTACACAAGTACAATTTTGATGCAAATGTGTCTGAGGCGCCGAACGTGATTCGTCCTACGCAAGTCAGATCTACTGTAGCACTCTTGCCATTTTTACGGCGTAAGTAAGTAATGTTGCGATATCTTCTTATTGGCATCGTTCTTGTGTCCACAAAGGAGATCTGCAAAGAAGTTTTCAAGAAAAATACACATGGTCCAATTTTTATCCTGTGTAGGCGTATCGTCCAAAATGGATTCATTTCATCCAGTCTAAGGGTAGAGTAGGTGGTTAATAAAATGTCTTCTTCCAACAAGTTCGATCTGATGGCTAGCACGAAGTACCCTATCACGGAGGAGATGAGCATCCCGGACCGCCGCGACCAGTTGAAGAAGCGGACGATCTACGTAGAGAGGCTCCAGGAGTGCGAGATGATGCCTGCATACTACGCAGCCACGCCCATTGGACCGATGCCGTGCCACTGTGAGCCTCTGATGGAGGAGGACACGAAGGGGTGGCAGATTGTGAAGAAGAAGATCCGGGTCAAGAAGGTCAAGACCCACGAGGATCTCGAGGAGGATGCGAATCTGGAGGGGTGGGACGATGTGGTCCACTATGGGCGCGGGTCCTACACAAGCGTGGGGCAGACGAACGAGCACAATGGGGCACTGTTCGACATCGGGAGCAGGTTCTAACGCTTACACATTACAATGCTAAACTATATGGTGCTATAGTCTAGTGGTTAGGACAGGAGGCTTTGAACCTCCGAACCCAGGTTCGATCCCTGGTGGCACCAACACCGGTATGGTCTAGTGGTTAGGATAGGGCTCTTTCACAGCCTTGGCTCGGGTTCGATTCCCGGTACCGGTAAACCTAATTTATTTTTATTTGCGCTATTAGCTCAGTGGATAGAGCGCGGGACTTCTAATCCCGAGGTCGTGGGTTCAATCCCCACATGGCGTATTTTTGCGACACTAGCTCAGTGGTAGAGCATGGTCCTTATGAGGCCATAGTCGTGGGTTCAATCCCCACGTGTCGTATCATCGCATTAGCTCAGTTGGTAGAGCACGGGCCTTTTAAGCCCGTAGTCGCGGGTTCGAGCCCCGCATGCGGTAACTCATTTTAGATCGGTTAAAACTGACCGTCTAAAACGGATTTGATAGGGCTAAAAAATCTGACGGTGGGGGGCGCTTCATCATCATCATCATCATCATCATCATCATCATCATCATCATCATCATCGAACGGAAAGAATGGAAGGACACGTCATCTGCAATTTCATCAAGAAGGTTGACTGCGAGCCCTGTAGGGTCGTTCTCCCCGCAGGACAGCACGTGTGCGGGACTCACGCGCCCATCAAGGAGCGCTGCGGGATTCACACACCGGGAAGGTGCGAGTATGTCGTCGGGACTGGGGCAGACACGCGCTGGTGCCCTGTAGCAGTCGTTGACGGAGATCGCCTGTGCCTTATGCACGCACAACGACGCGTGCGCGAGCGAACACGAGCGCTTGCCGCTGCAGAGCGGGAGGTCGCGGCTTTTCGCGCACACGCCCGCCTAGACGACGAGATAGAGAATCTCCTCTTACAGGCTAGGCTCGGACCTGCGGCATTCGCGGCTGCACTTGCAGCCATGGATCCCGGGATAGTGCCACCCGTACACGCACCCGCTCCCCTGAACCCACTTCTGCACTTCGTCAATGACGCGCAGAATGTTCACACCGCAGTCGTGGTTGCGCAGACCAACGAGGGGGAGGAGAAGCTACTGTCTGTTCCGACAGACGGGCTTCCAGTGGGAATCAAGGTTCTAGTGTTCTTTGCAGAGCGTGCACCGAACATACAGAGCTTTCTGCGAGTGGCAAATGATGTCGAACAGTGGTATTCGACAGAGACGTGCCGGCGCGCAGGAGACAAGCTGTATGCCCGGACTCTCGAGGGGTTGTGGACACTCATCGAGCAGCAACCGGAGACAGAGCGCGCAGAGCTCAAGATCCGACTCTGGGAGGAGGCAAGTGACTCAGTTGGGATGTGCTGCGAGGGGCACATTGCGCGCCTGGTCAACGTGATGTCCGGATTTGACGAGGCATTCCATCCGCGCGTGTCGTCTGGAGAAGTTATCCAGAGCAAGATTGCGGAGATCGCGGCATCAGTCCTGTCGACAGAGGACAAGATCGCACAGGCGCGTGCGTTCATGACGGAGCTGTCCCTGACCGAGGAGGAACAGGCTCCGTGGCTGGAGGCTCTGGCGTGAACAGAGTCAAAAACAAAAAAACTTTTTACATCGTATAAAATGGATTTCGGCGCGCAAGAAAGAAGACATAGCATCGAACAATATGGCACTCTCTAACTCTGATCTTGACGAGCTCTACGCAGCCTACACAATGGACAACTTCAAGCGCTTCGAACAGGCATGCGTTGACATGTTTGTCAAGTTCTGGGTTCACAGGATCCCAGTCGACATCAAGGAACAGCTTCTCGAGGCTATTCGCAACTCACGAACTCGCAAGGACATGTGGGTGCGGTTTCGCACGTTCATCCCGTCGAATCACGAGGTTGTGATTGACGGGCGAATCCTCTCCTCTCAGCACATCATCCACAGGACGGACGCACTCACGCAGATTGCGACGGCAATTGGGAATCACATCCGCGTCCGCCCAGTGACAGACGAGGACGGGCTCATCTTCCTCCGCATCGAATACTGGCCCCCGCGACAGGTCATCAACAACCCGGAGGATGACATGCCGCACCTGGAGTAGATACAGTGGAAAAGTAAAGACATACATCAATCTTTTTTATTCTGAGTTTTGATGGCATCAAGTGCTAATAGATCGTATCGTCTAAAATAGATTTTTGAGGTCTAGTAAAGTAGGAGGTAGGCGGACAAAATGGCACTTCCTACTCTCTACTGCAAGTCAAAGACTGGAAAGACACAGGTATGGAATATCGAGACAATTGATGCGACAATCCGCGTGTCCTATGGATACGAGGGAGGAGCGGTGACGGTGAACGAAAAGACAATCGAGAAGGGGAAGAACCTTGGAAAGAAGAATGCCACGACGCCTGCTCAACAGGCAACAGCAGAAGCAAAGTCCACATGGGACAAGAAGAAGACCGGGGGATATGCGGAGTCCCTAGATGATGCACATGTGCCCGGGGTAGCGGATGCGGCAGCAGTTGCGGCACACGAAGCGATCTTGCCGATGCTGGCACACGACTACCACAAGCGTGGAAAGGACATCAAGTTCCCCTGCTATGTACAGCCAAAGTTGGATGGGGTTCGCTGTATCTTCAAGAACGGAGTCCTGACGAGCCGGCAGGGAAAGGTGTTCCCGAATATGAACCACATCACAAAGGATCTCGAGGATGTCGAGTTGGTTCTGGATGGAGAGCTGTATTCGGACACACTGACCTTTCAGGAGTTTGTGGGGCTGGTTCGCAAGAAGAAGCACAATGCGGATGAGAAGGTTCTTCTGAAGCAGGTCAAGTACTGGGTGTATGACTGCGTGAATGACAAGCCGTTTGAGGAGCGCCACGCAACCCTTCGGGAGATGTTCGTGAACCACGTGCATTTGTATCCGTTTGTCTACCGCCTCACTACGGAAGAGTGCAAGACCAAGACCGAGCTGAAGGGATTTCACGATCGATTTGTCGCAGAGGGATCAGAGGGACTGATCATCCGCAACAAGGCTGGACTGTACCAGCTTGCCGCCCGCTCGAAGGACCTGCAGAAGTATAAGGAGTTTGAGGATGCCGAGTTTGTAGTAACCGGATTCACAGACGGAGAGGGATCCGAGAAGGGGCTTGTCATCTGGGTCTGCGAGACCGAGGACAAGAAGAAGTTCAGCGTGCGCCCGCGCGGAACCCACGAGGAGCGAGCAGAACTCTTCAAGGATGGAGATTCGTATGTCGGGAAGAAGCTAACGGTGCGCTACCAGGAGCTCACAGATGATGGGATTCCTCGGTTTCCGGTCGGGATCGCGTTCCGCGACTACGAGTAGAACAAAAAACAATTTTTAACTTTTACCCGCTTAAAGGTAAGGAGGATGGATACAGTAGTGAAGATGTCTGACCATATCTACGTAACGAAGCGCAATGGGAAGAAGGTACCGGTTTCCTTCAATGAGGTCTTGACTCGCATTCAGCGTCTTGCAGATGGACTTACATACGTGAATCCTGACTTGGTAGCACAGAAGGTTTGCAATCAGATTCAAGATGGAATTAAGACTTCAGAGCTTGACGAGTTTGCCGCAGAGACGTGTGCAATGATGCAGGCGCGTTATCACCCGAACTACGGTAAGCTGGCCGCACGTCTGATCATTGATAATCACCAGAAGATGACGAATGATGGACTGTTTAGCGTAGTGGATGGACTTCACGAGATGGGACTTGCATCGTATGACTACTGGCGGTGTGCGGATGACTACCCAAATGAGTACCAGGCAATGTTTGATTTTTCTCGTGACTTCATGTTTGACTATTTTGGATTCAAGACCCTGCAGAAGGGTTACTTGCTTCCTGGTGAGCGCCCACAGCATATGTGGATGCGCGTGGCAATCCAGCTTCATGGCACTGATTTCTCCCGTGTTAAGGAGACGTACGATGCTCTGTCACAGGGATTTTTCATTCACGCCACGCCAACCCTGTTTAACTCGGGAACCAAGCATCCTCAGTTGAGCTCGTGTTTCTTGGTTCATATGCAGGACGATTCGATTAAGGGCATATATGAGACACTGGGTGAGTGTGCACAGATTTCCAAGTGGGCGGGTGGCATTGGTCTGTCTGTTCACAATATCCGCGCTCGCGATGCAACCATCAAGGGTACGAATGGTAAGTCGACGGGACTGACGCCAATGCTCAAGGTCTTTAACGATACAGCAAAGTATGTGAATCAGGGTGGCAAGCGTAACGGTTCATTCGCTATCTATCTTGAGCCGTGGCATGCGGATATCGAGGAGTTCCTGCGTCTCAAGCTCAATACTGGAACGGATGATGAGCGTGCCCGCGATCTCTTCTATGGACTATGGATTTGCGACCTGTTTATGCAGCGTGTGGAGCAGGATGGCAACTGGTCGCTGTTCAGTCCAGATACGTGTCCTGGGTTGTCGGATTGTTGGGGCGACGCATTCAATGATCTGTACTGTGGATATGAGCAGAAGAAGCTTGCTGTGAAGGAGATTCCTGCCAAGAAATTGTGGCAGATGATTGTAGATGCGCAGATCCAGACTGGTGGACCATATCTGCTGTACAAGGACGCGTGTAATGCCAAATCCAATCAGCAGCACCTTGGAACCATCAAGTCCTCAAATTTGTGCACCGAAATCATTGAGTACACCTCCCCCGAGGAGACGGCGGTCTGCAACCTCGGGTCTCTGGCTCTCCCCAAGTTTGTCCAGCGGAGCTTCGCAGCTGACGGTGAGTATCGCTTCAACTTTGAGGAGCTTCGCAAGTACACTGCCATTCTCACTCGGAACTTGGATCTTGTCATTGACCAGACCTACTATCCCACGGAGAAGTGTAAGCGTTCCAACCTCCGGCATCGTCCCATCGGAATCGGAATCCAGGGACTTGCCGATGTATTTGCAATGCTCCGTCTCCCCTGGTCATCCCAGAAGGCGGCAGACCTGAACCGTGAGATCTTTGAAAACATCTACTTTGCTGCTGCTACGACGAGTATGCTCAATGCATCTACAGATACCTGGCGTGGTCTCGAGCTCAATGCCAACAAGGCGTATCCGTCATTTGAGGGATCTCCGATGAGTCAGAGCAAGATGCAGTTTGATCTCTGGGGCGATAGACCGAAGTCTACCTATCTCGACTGGGACAAGCTTCGTAAGCTGTGTGCGGGTGGTATGCGTAATAGTCTTCTGGTTGCCCCGATGCCCACTGCGTCTACCTCGCAGATTCTGGGCAACAATGAGTGTTTTGAGCCGTTCACATCTAACCTGTATTCTCGTCGCGTGCTATCGGGTGAGTTTATGATTGTGAATAAGTATCTGGTGGAGGATCTGGTTGCACTTGGTCTATGGACATCAGATGTGCGCACGTCGATCATTGCCAATAACGGGTCTATTCAGACGATGCTTGAGCTTCCCGCCGAGATTCGCGAGCTCTACAAGACGGTATGGGAGATCCCGATGAAGACACTCATCAATATGGCTCGCGACCGCGCCCCGTTCATCTGTCAGTCCCAGTCTCTCAATCTGTTTCTGTCCGAGCCTACTCCGTCCAAGGTGTCGTCTATGCATTTCTATGCATGGAAGGCAGGACTGAAGACTGGATGCTATTATTTGCGTACAAAGGCGGCTGCCAAGGCGCAGCAATTTACTGTCGAGCCCCCTGCATGTCTTTCCTGCTCGGCGTAAAATTGTATTGGGCTTAGAACAAACAAATGTCCGCTCATACTGCTGGTGTTATTACTCCTAGTGGAACTGCTGCCGTTGCCACCAAGACTGGTGGTGCCGTTCTCTACTCGCCTGCTTCAGTCGGTGGTCGTCGTCGCCGCGGAACTAAGAAGATGACGAAGAAGGTCAAGGCGATGCTCAAGAAGATGAAGCTGATGGGAGGCGAGGAGGAGGGAGAGTCTATGATGATGCCGGCAGAGGAGGAAGGTGGGCGCCGTCGCCGTCGTCGCCACACCCGTCGCCGCCGTCACTCGCGCGCCGGGCTGTTTGCGTAAATAAGTATTCGCGCTGAGCTTCAGCGCTTAGCTGTGTTTTTGCAAATGCAATCGCGTAACGTGCGACTCCCTGTGCATAGTCGTCGTGTTCTACAAGATACGTAATGACATCCCGTAGATTCGATAGGTCGTACTTAACCGACACATAATGATATCCCTCAATCAAAAACTTACGAAACCACCAATCATTATCAGGATGTGTGACCAAAACTGGTACAGATCCTGATGCGAATACCCATTGAAGGGCAGATGCAATACAGTTGCCATCAAGGATCAAGATGTACTTGTGATGAAGATGATCTTGGAGGCTTCGCGCGTCATCATAGAACCGTGTGTCTTCGGGAAAGATAAGTCGACCCTGATGTTCTTGATTCATATTGACATTGCGAGTCAGCTTGACATCGGCGTGCTCAAAATCGTGAAGGTCCCAGACAACATGAGTTCGCAGAGTTGGTGCGAGACCGCCTGAAAGACAGCCCCGCCAATATGCGATTGACTTCTTCTCCTTCCACGGGATATGTTGAGTGCGCGTAGAAACTACGTGCCAAACTCCATGAACAAAGGATTCATCATCAAGTGGGAGAAGGATCGCCTTTGGATGAGAAACTCCTCGAGTACACAAAATACCCACGACATGATACTGATCGGCAAGTCTGTTCAAATCTGCTTGGTCTCGCAAGGCAAGTGTCAGATTCTGTTCAGGTACAAATCCATCTGCTTGGACTACACATACATTTGGTACAAGCTCGACCAGTTTTCGCACGATTGCTCCATCAAGATGACACATCGAAAAAGCATTTGCCCACACCCAGTCGTGTCCGTCTGTATACCGCTCAAGATGAGCCATTATTAGATAGAGTCTCCGATCTCTGTAACTAACGTGAATAGCTCGTCAGAGAATCCATAGTGACATCCGTTGGGTTCCGCCATTGGAGGTGCCTTTCGCGCAGAGGTATTCTTCTTGTGAATCAAGCTCACAATGATATCTTGTGGAGACATCTCGCGACACTGCTGTTCACGACCACGAACAAATCCACCGCCCTCGGCAATCTGCTGATCGGGGAACTTGCCAGCACCCCAGAATGCACGAGTGAAACAGAGCGTCGCTTCGGATACACGCTCGTACATCGGAAGCTTAGTCGGAGGGACATTCATAAACGACTTGGTCTCGTGGATATTGTAGCAGGGGATCACGGTCGAGAACAGACACTCCTTGCGAGGACTGGCAAGCATGTGAGCCACGCGAGCAAGCAAACTATTGCTGGGATATACATCGTCATCATCCATTGTCACGAGGATGTCGTAAGATGCGTGCTCCACGGCAAGATTCCGCTTGGCACCGATCGTCAGAGGCTCATCGGACAGAATATACTTGACATTCGGAAAGTCTGTAATCAGATCCTTGATCTGATCCTTGCCATCGTCAACCACAACCCACTCAATCTTCTCGACGGGGTAGGTCTGAGCAATCAGACCATACTTGACTAGGGGAATGAATACACGGCGATCACGGGTGATTGTAATGACCGAAATATACGGGAGATCGTCCTCCTTCGGTAGACGCTTCTCAAGTGAGTAGGTCTCAAGTCCGGCTGTCACGGACTTGATCGCTGCCTCAATTGCAATCAAGAAGTTCTGATGTCTGGACTCGTAGCGGAGACGGTTTGAGCGACTCTCATTCCGCTTCTGATGATAGTTCATAGTCACGTACATTGCAAGTGATTCTGTTATAGACCCAACCTCTACATCTTCTAAGACACCCAAGCACTCGGGATGAGGAATCGACTTCGAGGTCGAAACCCAGAGAGCAGTATGCGTCAGCTCACGAAATGGCTCGATGCAACTGAGAAGCAGCATACACTCTGCAGACATACCCTCATTGACCGCATGACAGAATCCCTCGGCAGCAGATGTGCAGATCAGAAGTCCACAGTCTGCCATCAGCTGATCGTATTCCTTCTCAGACATACGTTCTGAATGAACCACAAACTTAGAGTCAACTGACTCGGGGATCTTGGGAACCTGAACATCATAATAGACAAGGTCAACTACAGGAAGATTGGTAAAAAGTTCAGGATTCGTCTGCTGGATCCGCATATACGCTTGCACAATCGGCTTGGGGTGACGCCACATATTCTTGCCAATCGGTACCAGTGCACGATTGTAATCCTTCTTCTCAGGAACTGTCTTGTCTACCGAGGTCCAGTTAATGTACCGAACTGTACCCCATGATGCAAAGAGCTTCTCAGCTTCGCGTGTCTTGACCCAGATCTCATCTACCATCTTGCCATACGGCTCCCACGCCTTCTGTGTCCACTCGGGATGAGGAATCCAAACATTCTTTGCAGCATATTGGAAGAGTGCTGAATTAATTGACTCTACAAAGAAGTTGATCTCTGCCTCCTCACACTGAGGATGAAAATGAGGAACGTGACGGATGACCGTCTCCTTCCCCAGCGTATGATAAACCATACCATGTAAGATATGGATGTCTTGGGCTAACCCAAGAGAGTTTGTATTGCCAATAATATTGACGCGCATTTCCCTACTTAGAGGTTGCGCCTTGTAAACTTGTTTGATGAACGCTTCTTGCAGGTCCGAGCGCGACCATTGACCATGCGCTTCCAAGACGCTACATCGCGAGGTGCACTGTGAGTAAAATTGATAGGACGGTCACGAAACCATACCGGCTTACCGATTGCAAGATACGAAGCTGTGGGTGCAGACTCGACTTTCTCACCATAGGTCTCGCCAAACCCTACACACTTAACAAGCATCTCAGTAGATCCAAACCCATATGTCTTTTCCGTGGGATCTGTCCGATATGCTCGATCATCGAGTAGCCAGACCTTTCCATCCCATGCAAAGTTGTCAATAGGACGAAAAATGTCCATCCCGGTGTCCCAGATGAACCAGCGTCCCGAGTGAAGAAATGTATGTCCCTGGAACTTAACCAACATTACAAAGTAGTCAGACTTAGATAGAAAATGTTAAACGAGATGTAATGAGTGGATGTGTCTATCTTATCCGAAATACACTTAATGAAAAGACATATGTTGGTCAGACCAGATTCCAGTCGCCGCTGCGACGTTGGAGCGTTCATGTCAATAATGCAAACAAGGGATCAACAAATGCAATTCACGCCGCTATACGTAAGTATGGGGTAGACGCATTTCTAGTCGAACTTCTATGTTGCGTTCCATGTGAGGCATTAAACAACATGGAAGCGTACTATGCAGAACAATATGGTTCGTATACCTGGGATATACCCGGTGGGTACAACATGGTGTGGTGCGGCGGCAGCAAGGTTGCCAGACGCGGAATCAAGATGAACGAGACAACACGAACTGCGATACGCGCAAGTCGCGTTGGAACTAAGCATACCGATGAAACAAAAACAAAGATATCTGTTGCGCTAAAGGGTAGAGTGATGAATCCAGAATCCGCTGCAATGTCTGCTGCATCTCGTACCGGTCGCAAGTGCGCGGATGAAACTCGTGCTAAACTATCAGTAAATGCGAGAGGTAGAGTCATTAGTGAATCACACCGTCATCAGATATCCCAGACCCTGACTGGTAGACAGGGTCACAAGCATTCACTAGATGTATGCAAACGTATATCTGAACGAATGAAAGAAAACAAACTCACCGTGGAATCGATTGAGAAGATGCGTCAGACAAAACTAGCCCAGAATCTAAGAAACATAAATAAGTCATCATATGGTAGCTCTATCTTGACAAGGGAACAGTGCGACGATATACGTAGACAGAAGGGAACCCAGACACAGAAGGAACTTGCAGCAAAGTATGGCGTCTCATTAGCACACTTAGGTCACATCCAACGGTTTGACCCTTCAAAAAAATGAACGTAATTCCGAAGTCCGCGTTCCATAGATGTTTGTCATCACAGGGCGCTCGATGGGAGCCGGAAAGTCTTCAATATCCTTACGATAGTACTTGTATGCCTCAATTTCCACCAGAATGTTGTTGGCGCACCAACCAATCACACGGTTGTTGAGAAGCTGAAGTTCCTCAGATACACGGGACGGATCATTTTGAGAGTACTGCAGATAGTACGACCGCATCACTGTCTTCAGATCCGCCTCGCTCTGGGGACCGATCATGTAACGCTTGTTTCCACTCATCTGCAGAACAGCAGATGCAATCTCCGCTTGAAGATTGGCAAGGTTTGACTCGCTGAAGTAGATCGTGTTCAGGGGCGTGGACTCGTGGCGGTACTGCATTTGCTCGGCAACACGCGTAGGGACAACATACGGCTCCTGTGCCGTCATATGAAACGGAGGCAGGGTGGACTTCTCTTCATCACCGGACAGAGGTAGACGACCTGTGTGCTTCGGGGCATTCGGGATCGCCGTACCCGTGTAGAAATCTGACAGCGACTTGGCATTAGGATCGACAAGAGGAGAACTCATTGCTTTGTTATAAGACAATCTTTCCTCCAATGGCACCCGTATCCGGTTGGAGAATATCCAGTTCCAGGGTGTAGACAGGTTGCAGGGTAGCATTCATAAATTCAAGATTGGAGCCTACTAGCGAGTTGGGCTCCAGGATGGTGTAGGTTCCCTTATCAATTGATCCGGGATACGACGGCGTTACGTTTCCATTGTTGCCCGTCACAAAGAAGTTAGGAATGATGAACCCATTGTAGGAGGAGATGTAGGGTGCCGTGTGTGGCTGATTAGACGAAGAACGGGGCTGGTAAATACCATTTGAATCAGACACATAGTCGAGTAACTGAAGTACTGGGAATGTTCCTGTCAGCAAGGCGTTGACAAAGCGAGTCTTGTCAACGTCTTGAACTGCAAGATACGTCGACTTGATCATATTCAAAATAGTACCTGGATAGAATACGATACGATCGCCAATACGCATTTCATTGCCACTGAAGTACCTGAATTGAGGCGTAAAGCACCGGATGTACATTCCATCTGCATCTGTCTGCATCAGGGAGATGGACAGTGAATCATTATGCACAAACACATTGCCAATTGGATCTGACACGCTAACTTGAATACGCTGCAGATTTGTGATTGGACTTTGAAGGCGCAGAGCTTCTTCTCCCCACGGCTCATAGTCAAACTGCTGGACACCCACGGAGGTGTTGAACAACTGCTGCTGACGTTGCTTCTGGGTCATCACAGAGAACGATCTACGCATTGGCTCATTACCCCCTACATACTGACCAAAATACTCATTGAGATATAGCATCAAGTACGGGTATGTAGAAAATGTTGAGAAGGTAGTGTTGACAAGGTTGGATTGGATATTCGATGAGATGGATGCATTTGACCCAACAGGAATAATCGGAAGATCCAAGAACTGGCGCTGTGGCATCACTGCACGGACAAGACGGATAGCTGCTACATTACAAGGTGTGAAGACACTTCCAAACCCAGCACCTGAGGGAGCAATGTTATAACCCGTGTCAAATGCAATAAAGTTCCCGTTAGGAAGACTCGAATTGTAAGCAGGATACGGTGTGTTCGAAAGAGTCCATCCACGTGTGTTTGGGATTCCCGGAAGAGGCGTAGTGAGCGCTTGCTGTTCAGCTGCAAACGTCGGTACAAATGGATTGTTCGAATAGACCGGCGGATTGCTTGCATTGGAACTCTGAACACCAAATGTAAAAATCAAATTTGAAAAAGGATTCGGTTGCTTGACCCAGTCTCGTTGGGAGGTGTCCATAACAACATATCGCTTTGCAACTGTCGTATTGGGCGGTGCCTGAACAATAGATGCATCTGAATGTGATCCTACTTGTTGATCCGTATACGACACCGTGGGAACTGAATCTCCGGTTCCATTTGAAAAAGGTTCTACCTTTGAGTAGCTTCTTGTTTGTTGCATTTGGATTCGAGGATCATAGTTGTAGACTTGCTGGGATGCCTTGTCCTGTTGAATCAATAAATCTAGATAACTCATACTCTACTTATTTATACCGCCTCTAAATCTGCGAGCCACATCTTCTCCGCATTCGTACACTCCAGTCGATGAATCTCTGCCTTCAGATCCGCCATATCCTTCTCGTGCTTGGCGATCTTCTCTGCCGTGAATGCTGACACGGGCAGTCGCATAATGTACTCGTAGCTGCCATCCACGTGCTGATACTCAAGCTCACCCAAGATGTTATCACACTCCTTGAGGCTCTTCTTCTTGAGGTTCGCCTCGGGCTCATCGCTGATCTGATCGCGGATGAACCGGACCACGTTCACATGATACGGCAGTTTCCCATTGAGTGTCTTGATCTGATGAGCACGCCGCGTCTCGTAGAGGTTGATGCGAACTGCCCAGAAGTCGCAGAGAATGTCGGTCAGCGTATCATACTTGGTGATGACACCCTTTGAATTGAAGGCGTGCATATTGGTCGTCTTGACGTTCTCTGTTAGCGACTTGATCAGCACCTTCTCATCGATGCCCTTGATCCGGATGTTGATGTCCTGATCCGTTGACGTGTCTGTGAAGTCCTTGATGCGACCCTCTGCCAACTCCTTCTCCAGCCACACGCGATAGTCAGCTGTCCAGGTGCCAGGCGGAAGCTCGGTGACCACAAACTCGTCCTTCTCCTTGCGATACACACCGACCACGCCTTCTGCAGTATACGTGCCCTTGAACCCCTCAAAGTACGGCACGAGCTGGGGATCGTTCCTCAGCGGATGCCCCGCCGTCATCTTGGAGATCAGCTTCTTCTTGATGACCTTCGGGTCGCATGGCGGAATGTTGGTAGAATACCCAGTGCCAATTCCGCGAGCACCATTGACCAGCAACATCGGCAGAACCGGTGCATACCACTCGGGCTCAACCGGCAAACCATCGTCATCACGATACTTGAGGATCTCAAAGTCCTCCTCGCGCACGATCTTGCGGATCCGCGGTTGCAGGTACGTGTGAATATAACGGGGCGATGCTGCATCCTTGCCACCCTGGATGCGAGTACCAAACTGTCCCTGGGGAACCAGCCACGGAATATTGTTGGACCCCATAAAGTCCTGTGCCATACCGACGATGGTTTCGTTCAGCGATGCCTCACCGTGATGGTAGCCCGTGTGCTCGGAGACATATCCCGCGAACTGCGCCACACGGATCTCAGTCGTTAGGTTGCGCTTGAATGCTGCGTACAGGATCTTGCGCTGTGACGTCTTCAGACCATCCATCATATTCGGGATCGAACGCTCCAGGTTGTAGTAGCTGAAGTGGATCAGGTCCTTGTGGATGAAGTCGTCATACGGGACCTTATTTCCAGCCGGCACAAGTACTGTGTGATCGTAGCCCTTGAGCCACTCCTTACGATCGTCAGCGCGTTGCTTGTTGAATGCCAGATCGATCGACTTGTCCGACTTCTCGTCATAGTCAAACTTGACTGCACTGACCTTGCTGAAGTAGTCCTTCGCCTCATCGCGCGTCGACGTACCAAGTCCCTTGTAGTACTTGACCTTCCAGCCCTTGGATCCCTCGCCAGCACGCCACTGCTCGTACTCATATTGAGAGTAGAACATCCTAGACTCCTTGCCCTTGTGCGCCTTGACAATTGGAGTTGCCATATAAGTCAGGAATCCTGGGATTGCAATAAGCTCGTGCCAGAGCTCGTGGAATAGGTTGATCAGTAGACCGCGGATGTGGCTGCCATCTAGATCCTGATCCGTCATGATCATCACCGAGCCATAGCGCAGATCCTTGACATCCGTGTACTTCTTTCCCGACGTTAGCCCGAGAATCTTCTTCAGCTCGGCAATCTCCTTAGTCTGCTCAACCTTAGAATCGCTCGTGTCCTTCACGTTCAGGATCTTACCCTTGAGTGGGTAGACACCGAAGAATCTGCGCTGCTCTTGGCTCAGACCGCTCAGTGCCATCGCCTTGGCTGAATCTCCCTCTGTCAGAATCAGCGTACACTTCGCTGACTCCTTTGTACCCGCATTCGTTGCATCGTCCAGCTTAGGGATACCCGTGATACGGCTCTGCTTCTTGCCGTCCGTCTTGCTATTCTCCTTCGTGTCCTTGGCTGCCTGCGCCTCCAAGATCCGAGGCACGATCGCCAACTTTGTCACAATCTTCTTCAGTGCATCGTCAGACAGCTTGTAGCTGGACCCGAATGCACTTGACCGAGTCGTCAGCGACTCCTTGGTCTGGCTCGTGAAACTTGGATTCTCGATCATCGATGTCAAGAAGATTGCCAAATGATCCTTGACCAGACTCGGCTTGACCTTTACCTTCTTCTTCGTCTCCAGGTACTCGACAATATGCGTCACGACCTGGTTGGTGACGGCATCAATATGCGTACCCCCCTTGGAAGTCCAGATGCCATTGACAAATGACATTGTGAACATCTTGTCTGCCGGCGTATCCGCCACCGCAATGTGCCACCGCTCATTCGGCGTCTCGTACACCACCGTCTCACATCCAAACGCCTTTGCATAGTCGGTCAGGTTCTTGCACTTGACTGCCGTTCCATTCCAGCTGATCTTCACCTCCTTTCCCAGAGTCATCGCCAGATCCCAGACACGACGCTCAATCAGGCGCTGCATCCCAGCGTCAATGTTCTCCATCCCGAATCGGGCAAAGTCGGGCTTCCACCCAACAGAGACAAGGGACTTGTGCTTAGAGGGCTTGACAATCGGCTTCTCAATCACGGTCATGTTGTTCTTGAACACCTGGGAGTAGGCGAGTCCACGGGGCTGGTCAATCACCTCCACTGCCATTTCCTTGGCAAAGATGTTGACCAGCTTGACGCCATAGCCGTTCTTGCCCCCCACCAACTTCTTCTCGTCCTTGTTGTAGTTGGCTGATGTCAGAAGCTCCCCAAAGATCATTTGAGGAATCCAGACCTTGTGCTCGGGGTGCTCGGCAACATCGATGGGCTCTCCATCGTTCGTGATGCTGAAACCCTCCGCATCGCACTTGATGGTAACTACCTTGACAGGGTTCTCAGAGTTCTTCTGGCGCAGACGAATGACCTGATCGTGGGCATTCACCAGAAGCTCATCGATCAACTTGTAGAAGCCGGGATTCACTGGGATTGTTGCTACCTTGAAGCCCTCGCCTTCCTCAGATTCCGTCCGAAGATAGACCTCCTCGGGTGCAGTTGTCACACTGCCAATGTACGTGTCGGGGAGATCCAGGATGTGCTCGCGGTGCGTCTTGCGCTGGTATGCAGTAGAAAGATCAGTCATTTTGCTCGCTGGTGAAGACAAGAATGATGACATATTTACTTCCGTTTTAAGTAGACACTTTCAGTCAGTCCACTTAAAGAATCTAATGCCTCCTAGAAAACACCTTCCTGAAGCCCCGGTGATTTTTTCACTTAGACTCCCGTCCGAAGAGAATATCCCCGTACCCGCTGGAAGTACGACGTCCTTTGTCGATGTCACTCAGTGTAGCTGGGCTGAGCCTACGCAGACCACCACTGACTATGCTGAGATCTTGTCAACCGTCGAGACGTCACGGGTTGCCGAGCGATTCAATACCGATACGATGAAGGACATTTTGGGGCGCACTCGCTCTCCTACGTATGGAGCCACATCGGCATGTATGTGGTGTTGTCATCCTTTCCCGTGGAAGGCTACTGTTCTGCCCGTCAGCTACGATGCATATGAGAATATGTACATCTGTGAGGGACATTACTGCTCTCCTGAGTGCGCCCTGTCCTATTTGTACAATGACATTGCTCTCTCCGACGTGTCTCGCTGGAGTCGCCATGCACTCCTGTCTGATCTCTACCGTAGCCTATACACCAACAAGACAATGACTCCGGCGCCTCATCGTCATATGCTTCGGATGTTTGGTGGTCCTCTGGATATTGAGCAGTTCCGTGAGTATGTTGCCAACTCCGAGGATATGATCGCTGTTCAACTTCCTCCTCTCCGGCTCCACGTTCCGACAATGAATGTCCAGGGACCCATCCGCGATGTCAAGAAGTTTGTTTCACTGTCGCAAGAGACAGTTGACAAGGCATCGAAAGAGCTTCGTCTTCGCAGGACTAAGCCGGTTCACCAGACGGGTGCTACGTTAGACAAGTGTATTACATCGTATGGCGTCATATAAAAGATGCAGTTCAATGATCTGCTCAGGACGCAAATGATGCTCCAAATGCCCGCGACCAAGAATCCATTGATGAATATGCTGGCTCTCAATGTGTTTGATATTGGTGTAAAGACGTTCCCTACTTGGTCGGCATGGGCGTCTTCATGGTGTTGCCGTCGCCGAAAGCCAGGTATGGTTAAAGAAGTTCCTGCATCAATGATGAAGACTCCTCGTGCATCCATCACATGTGAGCGAGGAAGCCAGGCACACGCCAATGCCAATAAGCCTGTAGTAGCTACAGTCTATTCTTCTAGAATGGATGCAGTGGTTTTCTTTGTGACAACTCTGCCAGCGATGAAGAGTCTGCTGGGTGTCACGAATCACGATTATCTTCCAAATGAATTTGAACCGGTCTGCCTAGACAATGATGTGTATTTCGAACTGAATGATCTCAAAATTACCGATGGTGCACCAGAAGTGATCAAGTTCAAGCTCTATTGTTACGATCATGATGTTCAGCACCTTCAGGCGTTTGTAGATAGTTGCAACTCAGACTATGAGCGCAGGATGGCAAACAAGCTGGGCGCCCACCGATACTACTTTGATCAGATGGTTCAGACCAAATCAAAGGGGTCTGTGCAGAATCCCTTACCCACTACGCACCTTGTGTACACCAAGACCAAGTTTGTTACCACGCGCACGTTTGAGAATGTATTCTTTGAACAGCGCAAACAGGTCAAAGATCGCGTCAATTTTTTCCTGGAACACCGCGACTGGTACGAGAAGAAAGGTATCCCCTACACGCTGGGCTTTATGTTTCACGGTCCGCCCGGAACAGGTAAGACATCAAGCATCAAGGCGATTGCCAATGCGGGTCGGCGTCATATCATCAACATTCAACTATCTGAAGTCAAGACCAAGCAACAGCTCCAGCACCTGTTCTTCAATGATGAGATCTACGTCTTCAATGGCTCAAATACAGAAAAGTATATCATCCCCGTGGCTGAGCGCCTCTACGTGATTGAGGATATTGATGCAATGGGTGATGTGGTTCTTCGTCGCGAGTGGAAGAAGCCCGTTGTGGAGGAGCCCAAGAAGAAGGACGATGACATCTTTGGCGATCGTAAGGAAGAGAAGGATACATTTGATCTGTCCTTTCTACTGAATCTGCTGGATGGAACCTTAGAGGCAAATGGTCGTATCATTGCCTTCTCGTCTAACTATCCTGAGCGTATCGATAAGGCTCTAATCCGCCCGGGTCGTGTAGATATGATTGTTCACTTTAAGAACTGCAGTCGCGCAGTACTGAAAGAGATGGTGAATGCGTTCTATGAGAAGGATGTAGAGATTCCAGATGATCCCAGTTTAGATGACAAGTGGTCTCCTGCGGAAGCGGTTCGGATCTTGTTTCAGAACTTTGGAGATCCCGATGCGGCAGTGGCTGAACTGGTGTCGTTGAATCCTAAAGGGCTGTACGGCATTGAGGAGTCCACAACCGATATTGTGTGTTAAAACTAAGCATTATTTGCTACTATCTGATAACAATGTATACTCTTTGTGTGGGCGCCATATTTAGAAATGAAGCTCATTGCATGAAAGAATGGCTAGAACACTACCTCCTTCACGGCGTTGAACATTTCTATCTAATTAATGATCGCAGTACAGATGAATCTGTTACTATTCTTCAGGAGTATATAGATCGGGGCATTGTTGATCTGTATTACTCGAATCGACCTATGTATTGCGGGAGACAGAGAGATGCATACGATGAGTTTATTCTCCCTCATCTTCAGGCCAAAGAAATGAGATGGCTAATGATGATCGATTTTGACGAGTTTGTTTGGTCTCCTATGGATGTAGATCTGAGAGTAGTGTTAGGATACTTGTCGCGATTCAAACAGATTCAGATAGGACAAACACTGTTTGGTTCAAACGGACATGAGGAACAACCCAAATCCGTTGTGGCTGGGTTTACAAAATACTGGAAAGACTCACCTGTAATGACGGCCTTCAAATATATTGTACAGTCTGATGCGGAGTTTGTTCGACTTGACGTACATATCGGTCGATTCGCAAGTAAGGAAATGTATGGAGATGAAACATTTATGATTGTCAATCCCGAATGGATACGACTCAATCACTACAATTGCCAATCAAAGGCATTTTGGCAGACTGTCAAGATGGCGCGTGGAGATGGCGACAACTGGAAAGTTCGTGATATGGAACTATTTAATCATTTTGATAAAAATGACATCGAAGATTCAGGGCTACTCAATCAAAATAGAGAACTATTGACAAAACTTGGATACACCAATGACAAATCTTCCTGATATTGTGTAATGGCGGTCCGGAATACGAGGTGGATTCTTATTGCAGTCTTGCTTGTCGTAGCGATCGTCTACTACTCGCGTGAACATCTTTCAAATGCACCATATGGTCTCCGAGGTCCGGCTGGACCCCCAGGAAAAGATGGAACTCCGGGACCCGCTGGACCTCCTGGCCCGCCCGGTGTTGCTGGTGCATCTGGTGTTGCTGGAACAGCCGGACCCGTGGGACCTCCTGGACCTCCAGGAACTTCTTCAACGCCGCCCTCGCCACCGCCTCCAGCAACCCCGGGCTTTACTCCTAACGCAACTGATGTACCAACACCCGAACAGATTGAAGCATTGAATACTCTCAATCGGGGTAGTGGTCCCAGCGGAGCTCAGCGTCCACCGGGTTAAACACATCGCTTGTAGATGTCCATTAGCAGGGTGATATAGTCCCAAACGGTCTTCTTGTTCTGCTCAGACATATCGACCCAATATCCCTTCAGCTTCTTGATAACATTCTCCATGGTGTTGTCGGGCTCCAGAGATTGGAAGTCGTGGAACATGAAAAAGTTGCCATCACGAGAGCGAAGAATCTCCTCAAAAGGCAGGACGTGCTTGCCAAACTCTGACAATACCATTCCCGGGTTCATTCTCTGCACCAGACTTACCCCGGCGTCATATGCAGGAAAGTCCTCATCATTCGGAAAGACCCGAATGAGCTCCCCCATGAAGTCGTGAAACTGGGAGAAAAATGCGTCCATAAAGATCTTCTTAGACATTCTACTTTATATGATGATAGAATGTGTAAGCTTACTGACGCACAGGACCGGCAAAC
>Ga0114960_10000087_pt1 | contig 69839 bp, 64 predicted proteins | sample C_130625_MF_Meta_FD_92637 | JGI IMG/M metagenome (GOLD analysis project Ga0114960, IMG submission 92637) | Freshwater microbial communities from Lake Croche, Canada to study carbon cycling - C_130625_MF_MetaG | ecosystem: Environmental > Aquatic > Freshwater > Lake | place: Lake Croche, Canada...
AAAAAGGAGAGTGGCTTTGAGGATCGAGACGATATCCAGACGATGTTCGACTATATCGATGCCGATGAAGGGCGCCCAGTACCCCCTTTTATGGCTTCCTAAGAATTTCAGGCGTCGATCGTAGCACCGATCTTCACGGTTACCTGCCAGTGGGCGACCTTGCCATCTTCAAGGTGAGCCCTAGTCTCAACTACCTCCAACCAGCGGAGGTTCTCTTCGGTTGTCGTCGCTTGGGCGACGGCATTTTGCACGGCATCCTCGATGCTCTTTGTGGAGGATCCGACGAGTTCTATTTTTTTGTAGGTGTGATTGCTCATAAGGTAGTTATCGCGCCGGAATAGATTTTTGTCCAACAATCGAGTTGCTTGGATTTTTGGCCACGATACGAACGAGTAACTGGGTCAGCAGGGTTTCATCCGATGCTTGGCCACTCAAGAGTTTCTGATTGGCATCACGGCAAGCCAGAAAGGCTGATACGAGGTGATCGCGATCGAAGAGTCCCGAGTTCATGGCGGCGAGTCCGATGCTGTAGGAGTTGATACCTCCATCCTTCTTCCGTGGAAGATGAGCGATCTCTTCAGGACGGAGTCGATTCAGTTCGGAAGTAAAATAGTTAGCCTGTGAGGGAGGTTTTAACCGATGCCTCTCCATGAGATCTTTGGCGAGCAGGAGATTTCGGACCGTAGGAACAATGGCGGCCAGCAGGATGCCAATGGTATTTTCACCCTGCCGTCGGAGTTGGGCAAGGGTATCGAGGCAGAGGGGGAGATTCCGCTTATTGATGGCGTCACTGAGATCAAAAATACCGCCGGCACGAGTGAAGGGGACGAGGTCCCTCACGAGGGACTCAGGGATGGTGGTCGAGGCTCCTGCGGACGTGACAAGTTTTGCCAGTTCGGCGTCGAGTTGCCCCGTATTGGCTCCGACACGAGTTGTCAGGACAACAGCTGCCTGCGGTTCGATCTTCACTCCTCTCTCCCTGCAGCGTCGAACCACCCAGTCGATCAGATCCTCCTCAGTCCCATTGAATCCGAAGTCCGGCTTATCACAGAGTGTTGTGGTCGCGAGTGAGCAAAGTGATTTGTAGAAGGATTTCCGTTTATCCGGTTCCGGGGCACTGATCAGTAAGGTGATTCCCTGGGGAAGTCCCTCTTCGAGAACCTTGAGCAGCTTTTCAAGAGACTCTTGGACGGCTTCGGAGCGTCCTTGAACCGAGTCCTTCAGAAAAGTAACCCCTTTCATCCAGACAAGCTTTCCCCCGCCGAAGAAGGGGAGAGTTAAAACGGCCTGTAGAGTGCTCTCCACCATATCAACGGAGCAGTCGACCGTATCTGCGGGAGCCTCGATGATCTCCAGGCCGAACTCTCCTGCATCCGTAGGCGCTAACTCTGCCACCAATCCCTTGGCCTTGATGCGCACCTCAGCCTCATCGCTTCCGGTCACGAAGTGGAGGTTCGGGTTTTTGGCAGATGCCGGGGTTTTGCGGGTGGCCATGTGAGAAAGACTGAAAGCTAAAACTCTGAAAGAAGAAGGATAAAAAATCTATCGTTTCCAGCCTTTCTTGGCTTTTGCTGGCTTACCTTTCCCCTTGGATCTGTTGCTCATCGCGGCAGTGACTGCTCCTCCGCCCTTGAGTTCCATAATCTGGTCACGGAGTAGTGCTGCACGTTCGTACTCCATTTTGCCCGATGCTTCCTTCATCTCAAGTTCGAGTTCCCTGATCAGGGTGGCTACATCCAACGGTTGCTCCTCTACGCGGGCGGAGCCCACTTCATCTCCCTCCAGGATTACTCGGAGGCTCTCCTGCACGGGGCGCTTCACGCTGTGAGGGGTAATGCCATGCTCGCGGTTATGTTCCATCTGGCGCCGTCTGCGATCTTCAGTGACATCCAGTAGATCGCGGATGCTTCCGGTGATCTTGTCCGCGAAGAGAACGACTTCCCCGTTCACGTGACGAGCGGCTCGTCCGGCTGTCTGAATGAGGGAGGTCCGGCTGCGGAGGAAGCCTTCCTTATCAGCGTCAAGCACGCATACAAGACTCACCTCGGGAAGATCAAGCCCTTCACGCAGGAGATTGATACCGATCAGGATATCAAATTCGCCAGTCCTGAGCGAGCGGAGAATCTCGACGCGTTCAATCGTATCAATGTCGCTGTGCAGATAGCGGACCTTCAGGCCGACATCCTTGAGGTAATCGGCAAGATCTTCTGCGGTACGCTTGGTCAGCGTGGTGATGAGGACCCTTTCCCCTGCTTCCACTCTGCCACGGCAGAGTTCGATGGTTTCGTCTATCTGACCATTGAGAGGGCGGACCATGATGCGGGGATCGAGCAAACCTGTCGGACGTATGATCTGCTCCACGATGAGTTGGGATCCGGGTGTCTTGGTGTCAAGTGCCTCGTTTGCCTTGTTGGGGGTGATCGCACTCAAGGGGAGCGGAGTCGGGGGAAGTGACGCGAAGTCAATGTAGCCAGTGTTTCCGACAACGCTGTTACGAAGCTCCAGGGTGGCCGGGGTGGCGCTGACGTAAAGGCCCTGCCCGGTAACATCCATGAATTCCGTGAAATTGAGGGGCCGGTTGTCGAGAGCGCTGGGCAGGCGGAAGCCATATTCCACGAGTGTCATCTTTCGGGCGCGATCTCCTGCATACATCCCCCCGACCTGAGGGAGGGTGGCATGGGATTCATCCACAATGAGCAGAGTGTCCTCTGGAAGGAAATCCATCAACGTGTAGGGCCGTGATCCAGGTTCCCGGCCGGTCAGGTGGCGCGAGTAGTTCTCTATGCCGTTGCAGTAGCCCATCTCCTGCATCATCTCAAGATCGTACTCGGTCCTCATCTTGAGGCGCTGGGCTTCGAGAAATTTTCCGTTCTCCTCGAACCAAGCGACGCGCTCGATCATCTCGGCTTTGATCTTGTGCATGGCGCTCTGCATTTTATTCTTCGGCGTGACGAATTGCTTGGCAGGGAAGAGTGTCAGATGGGTGAGTTCTCCGCGGGATTTTCCCGTCAATGGATCGAACAGGGCCATCCTGTCGATCTCATCACCGAAGAATTCAATGCGCACTGCCTCCTCGTCGTTCTGGGCCGGGAAGACCTCGACAACATCTCCACGGACTCGGAACTTCCCGCGTGCGAACTCGATTTCGTTACGTTCGTAGAGCATCTCGACAAAGCGCCTGAGAACCTCCTCCCTACTGATCTGATCACCCTTCTTCAGGGTGATGACCATCTGCAGGAAATCTTCTGGTGAAGCCAGACCGTAGATGCAGGAGACGCTGGAGACCACGATCACATCGCGCCGTGTCAGGAGGGAACTTGTGGTGGAGAGACGGAGGCGCTCGATCTCCTCATTGATCGAACTGTCCTTCTCGATGTAGGTGTCCGAGCGGGGAATATAGGCCTCGGGCTGGTAGTAGTCGAAGTAGCTGACGAAGTACTCGACTGCATTATTGGGGAAGAACTGCTTGAACTCCGAATAGAGCTGGGCGGCCAGCGTCTTATTGTGCGACATCACCAGCGTCGGTCGATCCAGATTCCTGATGATGTTGGCGGCCGTGAATGTTTTTCCCGATCCGGTCACCCCGAGCAGGGTCTGATGACGGTTTCCTTCACTGATCGAGCGTGTCAGCTTCTCGATGGCCTGAGCCTGATCTCCCTGAGGTTGGTAGTCGGAGCGGAGATCGAAGGGCATCGGGCGGAAAGGATAAGAAATCAGAGATGAAATGGGGAAACTCTTAATATCTATTGAAATCAGGAGTCCTGCAACAGATGGGAAAGGAAAAATGGGTGACTCCTTACCATTCGATTCTGGCGAAGGAGTCATCTGCATAGTAGAGTGACTGGATGAACAAGCGCCTGCTCGACCCCGCTCTTCTTCCGATCCTTGCAAAGATCGAGGCTGGGGAACGTCTGAGTGGTGAAGAGGGATTGGCTCTCTATACATCCCGGGATCTGAACGGGCTTGGTTATTTGGCGAATATCGTCCGCAAGCGGAAGAATGGCAATGTGGCCACCTACGTCTTCAACCGCTATGTGAATTATTCCAACATTTGCATCCTGAACTGCCAGTTCTGTGCCTTCAGTGCCAAGAAGCGGGATGTCCATGCCTTCGAGATGGCGATTCCTGAAGTTGCGGCTAAAACGAGGGAGGCTTGGGAGGGGGGGGCCACGGAGATCCATATGGTTGGGGGATTGCATCCCACGCTTCCTGCCTCCTGGTACCTTGATCTCCTTAAGGCGATGAAGAAGGCGGCTCCCGGTATCCATATAAAGGCCTTTACAGCAATCGAGATCCGTCACTTAGCAGACCGTATTTTTAAAAAACCGCTCAAGGAGACATTGGAGATCCTGCGTGAAGCTGGTTTGAATGCTCTGACAGGTGGTGGGGCTGAAATTTTCGATCAAGGTGTCAGGGATACAATCTGCCGAGGTAAAGAGACAGGTGAAGAGTGGTTGGAGGTACACCGAGCTTGGCATCAGATGGGCCAAAAGAGCACCGCTACCATGCTCTATGGGCATGTCGAGACTGCCGCGCAGCGGATTGATCACCTTCTTAAGTTACGCGGGCTTCAGGATGAGACCCATGGGTTCACGGGTTTCATCCCCTTCGCTTTCGTCCCCGAAACCACGGAACTCGCGCATATTCGCCCCGCCTGCTCATCGGATGAACTGAAGAATCTGGCCATCTCCCGCCTGATGCTCGACAATTTTGACCACATCACCGGGTACTGGATCAGTCTTGGCCTACCGCTTGCCTCCATCGCTCTTAATTACGGGGTGGATGATCTGCATGGGACAATCCAAGAGGAGAAGATTTTCCACATGGCTGGCGCCAAGACCCCTCAACAGCAGACCATTGCATCAATGGAGAAGGCAATCAGGGAGGCGGGGAGGGAACCGATGCAGAGGAATACCTTCTACGAGCGTATTGTGTCGACTGGTTCCCGAAAGCAGGTTTCTGAAGCGGTCCCAGCGTGACAGAGTCAGTCCCTAGGATTGGTTGCGTTCCCTATCTGAACGCCCGCCCGCTTTTGGAAGGATTGGAGGGCTGCGTAGCACACGTTAAGAAGATTGTCCCTGCGAAGTTATTTGATCATTATCAGGCAGGCGAGTTTGATGCCGCATTGCTCTCCTCAGTCGATGTTATCAGCATGGATGATTCCGAGGTGGTTGACGGGGTTTCGATCTCCTCTAAGGGAGAAGTCCAAAGCGTGGTCATGGCCTATACCAAAGATCTTCAGGGAATCACCAAGGTAGCCTTAGATCCCTCATCCCATACCTCGAATGCGCTCTTACGAATCGTGCTGGAGGAATTTCATGGAATCTTCCCCGACTATGTCCAATCCGAATCTATTGAGTTATATAAAAATGCCCGATTGGTGATCGGCGATCCGGCACTTTCTTTGCGAAAACAAGCCCTTGGATCAGATGTCCGATTTCTCGATTTGGGGGGTGAATGGTTTCGCAATACAGGACTGCCTTTTGTCTTTGCATTATGGGCACTTAAGAAAGATTATACTAATAAAAAGGAAATATCAGATTTGCTACGCTCTTGTAAGAACCTTGGATTGTCCCATCGCCGCGAGATCGCAGTCTTGGAAGATGATCCCGACTTTGCCCTGTATTACCTGACCGAGTCGATCCGCTACGATTTGGGCGTGGAGGAGAAGCACGGTTTAAAACTCTTTGCTGATTATTTAAACAAGATGAAAATTGCTCAAAATATAAAAAATAATATCACTTACTTTTAAATCTTTTAATGATTTTTTAGTGATAACGGAGTTCCTGATATTGAAGTTACTTTAGCAAAGTGTGGATTGGGGTAGTTGTGGTCATTATAGTTCTAGATAAAATTGTCCCTAAATAATTTGCCAAATGAAAATTTCAGATTAACAATCAAGATAGTGAAGTTTCTTACTACATCACCACTTATTGCCCTAATGGCCGTCCTGTTTTTTGGCGACGTAGAGGCTGGCGACCCACAGGCCCAACTAATAGAACTCCTCAATAATTATACTAACGCTGTAGAGCCCTCCTTGATCATCAAAAATTCAGGTGGGGGAACCAATAATGGCGCGATTGTCACATCCACCATTGTTGCCCAAGCCTTTGGATTGAGCACGAATGACGTGGTAAGAGTTCCGTTTATCAACATGACCCAAACAAGCAGTGTTTCTAACCTTCGAATTGCTATCTACGGGAATCAGTACGTAAATGGTCAAGCAGTTCCTAATTTAACAAATAGACTAATTAACTACCTTCCTTCGCTAGGGACGAATAGCAAAGCTGCAATTCTAGCGAAGTTGCAACCTTCCTCTGATATTACTAATGCATATATAGTGACAACCAATGGCACAACTGTGAATATTAATTCAACAGACTTTATATATACAGCGACATTCAAGGCAGTCGAAATTAATTATTCTAAAGTGAATACTAATAATTTATTTACTCTTGTTTCAAATACTGTAGTTACATTGAGTAATGAGTATTCAAGCAATAGCCAAATTTATATAAATACTACAAATGCTCAAACATTGATTAAAACTGGAGCGTCCAATGGTGTTCTCTACCTAAATACACTCCAACCAACAACTAATCCTTACTGGATTGTTTATGCACTAGTAGGGAGCGCATCACTTGCACTTGATGCCGTGACTTCGGAAACAAATAGCGGTAGCAACCTTCCATACATAGGGGATGCATTGACTACCACGCTTATTAGCACAAACCCCTCATCGTGGTTCAAAACTACCAATCCCCCTTCCTTTACCAATAGTGTGTCCGCACCGATTTGGACAAACACTCATACCGCAACTCAAATTTCCATCTACTACGATTTGTTGTAGGTCGGTTGTCTCCTCTTAGCTCCCTTGCTGAAGTTTTGATCCGTCACATGGTGAGTTATTCTTTACCTTAGGAATCCAGATGCTCCGTTTGCACATGAGTCTTTTGCTTGTGTTGCCCTTGGCGTCGATTCCTCTACCGGGGACTCAACTTCAAGCGCAGACGCGATCACCTCAACAGGTTCTTGCTGCGATGGAAAAATGCCGGGAGCAGGTGATCAGTCAGCTTTCTTTTGGCGACAAGATGAGGATGAAGTCGGCGATGGGGGCCATCCAAAGCAGCCCTCGGTTCATTGCCGCTAACAATGCTGTGGCGAATGCATCGACTCCTCAAGCCCAGATTACGGCAAGGAAAGCCTTTGCGAAGTTGAAACTTGATCTACTCGCCCAACAGGATCCGTCGCTGGCGCCGGTCATTGAGAAAATTCGCGAGGCCCAGGCTGCGGTGTTAAACTGATTATTCGCTGATGAGTAAGGTGTCACCGAAAGGACCCCATCGGACTTCTTTCCTCCAGCGACTAGGTGTCCAAGATGCGATAGGGGTCAGCGTTGCGGGAATGGGGCCGACGTTGGCCATGAATCTGAACCCTCAGGAGCCTTCACAACATGTCGGCCGCCTGATTCCATTGATCTTTCTCCTTAGCGCCTTTCTGGTCATAATGGTGGCTTGGTGCTTTGCTCGCCTCTCAAGGCTTCACCCCAACGCTGGATCTGCTTTCGGTTTCGTCACCGCGGTTATTGGGCCGAGGGCAGGGGTTATTGCGGGATGGGCCATGGTGGGCGCTTATCTCAGCTTTGGAATGGTGGGTATCTCCGGTTTCGGTCTCTTCCGAGGTGATCTCGCCGAAAAGTTTCACCCAGCACACCACCCCTCGGTCTTTTACTTCACCCTGGTTGGGGCTCTTCTGGTGGGAGTGCTTGCAATCACGGCCGCCCGCCGTGCCGCTGTAGCACTGATCATTCTTGAGGGCCTCGCGGTGGTGGTGATGATTTCTCTCGCTGTTGCGGTGATCTGGCGTGTTCTTCATGGGCATGGCCCCCAGGGAGTCCCTCCGCTTATCGATCTTTTCATTCCAACGAGGGGATTAACTCCCGCGTCAATCGCCCTAGCCTTATCGTTCGGCTTTCTCTCTTTTGCAGGTTTTGAGGAGGTGGCCACGATGGCGGAGGAGGTGAGGAGTCCGACCTTCACGATTCCAAGGGTACTGCTCGGGACTGTGATTGGTGGTGGGGTTGTCTACACCTTGGTGACGACGGCTCAGGTGCTCGGATTCGGTACTGACCAGGCAGGCATGGAGCGCTTTGCTGCCTCTCATTCATTGCTCGGTGATTTGGGTGGGATCTATTTCGGAAAATGGTGTGGTGATCTCCTTGATATTTTGGCCACCTTCTCCGCACTCGGTTGTGGTCTGGCCTCGGTGCTCGGGGCGTCGAGAGTGCTTTTTGCCATGATGCGAGAGCTGGCTCCGACAAGCCGATTAGCCCGACTCTCAGCAGGAGGATCCTCCCCTGTGATTGCCTCCCTCTGCGTGATTGTGGCTATTATTGCCGGTTATGCCGCGATGCGATTGGTTTTTCATGGCAGTGGTTCCGATCCTTTCTTCTGGGCCTCCACGATCGGAGTTCTTGCGTTGCTTGGAGCATACTTCCTCGTGGTGCTTAGCGCTGGGATCTCTGTTTTCCGCGATTCCTTGTCAAAAAAACGTTGGATGATACTCATACCTGCAATCGCTGCGGCTGTTATCGGATACACCCTTTGGGTGAATATCTACCCTCTCCAAAGGGGTGCCTACGGGATCATACCCTTTATCGTTTTGGGTTGGTGTCTTCTACCTGTTCTCTGGATGGCGATACCCCCTAAGAGCAAGTGACCATCTTTTTCCTGATAAAGTCTCTTTCCTAGCCACGCGGTTGTTACATCTGTTAAACAAATTCCCGTGAAGATCCCTTACCTCCGCATTTTAGTCCCGATGCTCACGGGGCTCGTCCTCCTAACTCTCTTCGCCTGCAAAAAAGCGGCGGCCCCATCTGCAATTCGCCCTCCGGTGCCGGTAACGCTCGGCGCGGTGATCCAGAAGGACATGCCAAACCACAAGGAGTGGATCGGCAACCTTCAGGGAACCGTGACCGCCATGGTGAAACCGAATATCGCTGGGAACATCATCCAACGCTACTACACCGAGGGAAGCGTCGTGAAGCAGGGGGAGCCTCTCTTCCAGATCGATCCCGCTCCCTTCCAGGCCACGCTCGACAAAGCCAAGGCTGATTTGGCAACCGCGGTGGCCACTCAGACCAAGGTCCAGCAGGACTTCGTCCGGGCCCAGAACCTGCTGGCCGGAAAGGTGATCAGCATTCAGGAGTTCCAGAATCAGCAGCAGAACTACCAGGCCATGGTGGGGCAGGTTGCCGCCCAGCAGGCTGCCGTTCAGTCCGCGCAGGTGAACCTTGATTTCACCAAGGTCGTAGCTCCGATCGGCGGACTCTCAGGATTGGCTGCTTATGAAGTCGGTACTTATGTCAGTCCTCAATCCGAGCAGCCCCTGACCACTGTTGTCGCCATCGATCCGATCAAGGTGGTTTTCCAGGTTGGGCAGGATGACTACCTGAGCTTGATTGCTGGAAGCCTCAAGGATCCTTCCAACGCTGCCCAGCAGAGGAAGGAGAACCAAAGCGCCGGAATGCAGATGGTCCTCTCCGATGGTACGGTCTACCCGCAGAAAGGAATCTTCCGTGCCGCCAACAATCAGATCAGCATGCAGACGGGTTCGATCACGGTGGAGGGCACCTTTCCGAATCCTGGAACCCTTTTGAAGCCCGGGCTTTTCGCTCGGGTCAATGCCACGGTTGGAGTAACAAACGGCGCGCTGGTAGTTCCACTCGCCGCGGTCATCACGATTCAGAACCTGCACCAACTCGCCGTTGTCGGTCCCGACAACATGGTTTCGATCCGGAACGTGAATGTCGGGATGATGACCCGCGACGAGGCGGTAATCCTTTCCGGCGTCTCTGCCGGTGAGAAGATCGTCGTGCAGGGCACCCAGAAGGTTGTCGACGGATGCACTGTGATGCCTCTTCCCGCGTCACCAGCGGCCTCGCCGGCCCCGACCGGTGCAGCGACCGGGGAGAAGGGTGCTACCAGGGCACTTCCTACGGCTTCCTCGACACCTGCCAACTGACACTGGTTTTCTAGCCCAGAAAAGAAACCACTATGGCAAAGTTTTTCATCAACCGGCCCATCGTGGCCATGGTCATCGCGATCCTTACGGTGATCATCGGCGTGGTCTCCCTGCTCACGCTGCCTGTCTCGCAGTTCCCGAACATCGTTCCCCCGCAGATCCAGGTCACCGCATCCTACCCCGGAGCGGATTCAGTGACCGTCAAGGAAGCCGTCGCCACGCCGATTGAGCAGCAGGTCAACGGTGTCGACAAAATGGAGTACATGTACTCCCTGAACTCCAGTTCGGGGCAGTCACAGCTGAATGTCATCTTCGACGTCGGCACCGATCCGACCACCGACCAGATCCTCACCCAGATCCGGCAGAACCAGGCCCAGTCCCAGCTTCCGCAGCAGGTTGTGAAGCAGGGCATCAACGTGGTCAAGACCTCGCCGACCCCGCTGATCTGTTTCGCTCTCTACACCGATGACGACCGGTACGATTCCGTCTTCTTGGCGAACTACGCCTATGTGAACATCGTCAACCCCTTGACCCGCCAGACCGGTGTCGCCAGCGTTACCGTCTTCGGAGCAGGAACCTACGCGATGCGCCTTTGGCTGGACCCGACAAAGCTGGCCAACTTCAACATCACCACCCAGGAGGTCTACGAAGCCGTTAACCAGCAGAACACGGTGAATCCCTCAGGCCAGACCGGCGCCGAGCCCGTCCCCCCGGGCCAGCAAATGACCTTCACGGTCCGGGCTCCCGGACGTCTCGTCACCGAGGATCAGTTTGCCAACATCATCATCAGGGCTGACCGGAATGGTTCGGTTGTCCGGGTGAAGGATGTGGCACGGGTGGAACTCGGCGCCCAGTCCTACAATCTCGCAGGACGCTTCAACGGCCATCCCGCCACGATTGTGGCCGTCTACCAACTTCCGGGAAGTAATGCACTTCAGGTCGCGGCCAAGGCTCGGAAACTGATGGATTCGTATGTGTCGCAGTTCCCGGCCGGGCTGAAGATGAAGATCGCCCTCGACACGACGCTCGCCGTCTCCGCCAGCATGGATGAGATCGTGAAGACCCTCGTCGAGGCCATGATCCTCGTGCTGATCGTCGTCTTTATCTTCCTCCAGAACTGGCGTGCCACGCTCATCCCGGCCATGGCGGTGCCCGTCTCCCTCGTCGGAACCTTCGCCCTCTTCCCGCTCTTTGGATTCTCGCTCAACACCCTCTCGCTCTTTGGTCTCGTGCTGGCCATCGGCCTTGTCGTTGATGACGCCATTGTCGTTGTCGAGGCGGTCGAGAAGCATATCGAGGAGGGCCTTTCTCCCAAGGATGCCGCTGCGAAGGCGATGGAACAGGTGACCGGTCCGCTCGTGGCCACCGCTCTCATCCTCTCGGCGGTCTTCATCCCGACGGTTTTCCTGCCGGGGATCACCGGCGGACTCTACCAGCAGTTCGCGCTCACGATCTCGATCTCGGTCATCATCTCGACATTCAACGCGCTGAGCCTCAGCCCTGCGCTCGCCGGGCTTCTCCTGCGACCACGCACGGAGGTCAAGGGGCCCCTTGGTGCATTCTACCGCGGCTTCAACACGGTCTTTGACGCCGGTCGTAATAAATACCTGGGCGCTTGCCGCTTCCTGATGCGCAAGACCGTCATCGCGGGCCTGCTCCTGCTCGGAATGCTGGCACTTTCGGGATTCTTCGGCTCCAAGCTTCCGGGATCCTTTGTCCCCGAAGAGGACAACGGCTACCTCTACGCTTTCTCCCAGTTGCCAAACGCTTCCTCCCAGCAAAGGACCGACGATCTTTCGCGGCAGGTGGCAGGGATCGTCAGCAAGATCCCCGGGGTGGAGCATGTGACGACGATTGTGGGATTCAATCTCCTCTCCGGTGTCCAGAACACCTACAGCGCCTTCTACTTCATCACGCTCAAGCCTTGGGATGAGCGCAAGGGGCTCGGGCAGAATGCCTTTGGACTCTTGCAGACGATCAACCAGAAGATCGCGCCTCTCCCCGGAGGCATCAACTTTGCCTTCTCTCCACCCGCGATTCCCGGCATCGGCACCTCGGGGGGGACAACCTTTATCCTAGAGGACCGTCTCGGTACCGACCCGGCGTTCCTGCCCGCCAACACAGCCAAGTTCATGGAGGCAATCAAGAAGCGTCCCGAGATCGGCTCCGTGACAACGACCTATCTTCCCTCGGTGCCGCAGATCTCGATGACGGTTGATCCGGCACTCTGCATGATGCTCGGCGTCGACCTCCACGAGGCCTATTCGACTCTTCAAGCTTTCCTTGGAGGGATACCCGTTAACTATTTCAACCGCTTTAATCTTCAGTACTACTGCTACCTGCAGGCGGAGGGATCCTCCCGTGTTGACCCGAAGGGTGCCTCCCTCTTCTATGTCCGCAATAAGGATGGCAATCCCGTGCCTCTCTCGAGTCTTCTGCAGGTTAAGTCCATCACCGGCCCCGAGTTCGTGATGCGCTTCAACATGTACGATTGCGCCCAGATCAACATCAACGGAGCCCCCGGAGTCAGTACTGGCCAGGTGATGAAGGCGGTCGAGGAGACCTTCAAAGACACGATGCCTGCCGGCATGGGCTATGACTATTTTGGCATGTCGTTCCAGGAGAAGTTGGCAGCCCAAGGCATTCCTGCCCCAGCGATCTTCGCACTCTCGCTTGTCTTCGTCTTCCTGATCCTCGCGGCGCAGTACGAGAGCTGGACGCTTCCCATGGCGGTACTTTTAAGCACACCCGTGGCGGTCTTCGGAGCGGTATCCATGCTCTTCCTTCGAAAGATGGACAACGATGTCTACGCGCAGATCGGACTCATCATGCTGATCGGACTCGCGGCCAAGAACGCCATTCTGATCGTGGAGTTCGCCAAGGAAGAGGTGGAGAGGGGTAGCTCGGTCCTGGATGCGGCCATCGAGGCCTGCAAGATTCGTATCAGGCCGATCCTGATGACGGCCTTCGCTTTCATCCTCGGCTGCGTGCCTCTGGCCATCGCCACCGGCTCGGGAGCCGTCTCACGTCAGGTCCTTGGTTCGACCGTTGTCGGGGGAATGCTCGCATCCACCCTCATCGCCGTCTTTGTTGTGCCGGTCTGCTTCAAGTGGTTCGAGAAGAAGGAGAAGAGTGGCTCGGTAGAGTGATCTTTCATTCGCTTCTGTAGGTTTGGCATCTTTTCTCCAGACAAACTGAATTGATCTCTTGATTATGAATCCGCGTGCATCGGGATTTTATTCCGTGTTATCCATCTTCTGTGAAAATCGTTGTTGCTTACTCCGGAGGTCTTGATACCTCAGTCATTCTTAACTGGATCAAGGAAACATATTCCGCAGAGGTTATCGCTTTCTGTGCCGATATAGGCCAAGAGGAGGAACTCAAGGGACTGAAACCGAAAGCTCTCCGCACTGGTGCCTCGAAGTGCTATGTCGACGACCTTCAGGCCGAGTTTGCTCGGGATTTTATCTTTCCGATGATCCAGTCGGGTGCCCTCTACGAGGGAGAATACTTTCTCGGAACGAGCATTGCCCGTCCCTTGATTGCAAAAAGAATGGTGGAGATCGCCAAGGCTGAGGGAGCTGATGCGTTTGCTCACGGAGCGACCGGTAAGGGGAATGATCAGGTTCGTTTCGAACTTACGGCTGCGGCCCTTGCTCCAGACCTAGAAGTCATTGCACCTTGGAGAGAGGAGCGCTTCCGCAAAGAGTTTCCCGGACGTGCTGAGATGATCGAATACTGCAGGGTCCATAAGGTTCCCGTTGAGGCCAGCGCCAAGAAGCCCTACTCCATGGACCGCAACCTGCTTCATATCAGTTATGAGAGCGGGATTCTGGAGGATCCCTGGTTTGATGCCTTTGCCCCCGAGAACGCGGGCATGTTCAAGCTCTCCCTCAGCCCGCAAGCGGCTCCCGACAAGCCCGAGTTGATCACGCTTGATTTCATTCAGGGTAATTGTGTCGCCGTGAATGGAAAACAACTTGACCCCCTTGGTGTTATGAAAACGCTCAATAAGATCGGGGGGCGTCACGGGGTTGGCCGTGTCGACATGGTTGAGAATCGCTTTGTCGGAATGAAGAGCCGTGGCGTCTACGAGACACCAGGTGGATCCATCCTTCATTTTGCACATCGGCAGATGGAGTCACTCACCATGGACCGGGAAGTCATGCACCTGCGTGATGGACTGATTCCCACCTACAGCACACTCGTTTATAATGGTTTCTGGTTTGCCCCCGAGCGTCTTGCCATTCAGGCACTTGTTTCCGAGTCCCAGAAAAATGTGACCGGGACGGTGCGCCTCCGTCTCTACAAGGGGAACATTCAGGCGGCTGGTCGCAAAAGTCCCGTCAGCCTTTACCGTCCCGATATCGCAACCATGGAGGCGGATCCCACCCAGGCCTACAATCAGGGAGATGCAACTGGGTTCATCCGCCTCAATGCCCTCAGGCTCAAGGTGGCAGCCAAAGTTGCCAAGGGTGGGAAAAAGGCACCGGCCAAAAAGAAGCGGAAGTAGGGGTGCCCCCTAACCAGTTTGGTTGGGGGCGATTCCCCCCTTTCTGTCCTACCAGCCTTGAGTCTTTAGACTAAGAGGATCCCGCTTATCTGATAAATCCCCAACGTTCGGAGAAGGGCCAATAGACAAAGAAGCCTCTTCCGATCACATTGCGATCGGGAACGATGCCCCAGTATCGGCTGTCGCTGGAGTTATAGCTGTTGTCACCAAGAGCAAAGAAGGCATGGCCTGGTACAGTGAAAGTTTCTTTGGGAGTGGAGAGGTATTCCGCAGCACCGGGGTTAGAGTAACCTTGATAACCGTTTTCGCAGCTCATTACGCGTTGGAAGGGGTGGTTTAGCGCTTCCTTCCCATTAATAAAAAGCTTGGGAGCCTTGATCCGAAGGTTGTCTCCGGGAATACCCGCCAAGCGTTTGATGTAAAACTGTGATCCAAGCGCTGGATCCAGGTTCATTTCGATACGTTGGATTCCCGTGGTCTTGAAAACAAAAACATCAGCCCTGTCAGGATTCCTGAACTGAAAAGTCATCCGATCCACAAAAACCTGATCTCCTGCCTGCACATACCCGTGGATGATGCTTTCCCCCTGCTCGTAGATACGGCCCGGGCGGACTCCAAAATCTCTGTCAACAACGTCCCTAGGAGCGAAGATTGAGTGGTGCCCCACGGTTGTCACGACATCAGTGAAGGTAAAGAAATTCAGCATGGTCCTCTCGTTTAGGCCAAGGACCTGCTCCCGTGCCGGAGCCTTGATATCGAGATGTGTCCGTCCCAGTTTGATGAAATCAACGGCTCGGGAGAGGGGTGTTGGAAGTGGATCCTCCGAGGGGTGACCGATCATTCCGTAGAGCGTCGGTTGCATGGAACCGGTCGGTATTTTGAAGGGCTTCAGGAAGAACGCCTGAAAACCGATGGCCAGCGCAATCGCGACGACGATGGCTTCGATGTTTTCGGCCCAGGCGGCATGTGGTCTTGCCGGTAATGCCAAGGAAAACTCTTTTTCCACCCTGCCCGATATCAGGCTGACGGCCTCTTGGTCTCCCCGTTTAATGGCCTCCTTAAAATCCCTCAAAGTTTTCTCCAAAGATGTGCACGCTTTTTCAGAAAGAAGATCCCGGTGGTGGTGCAAGACTTTGGAGGCTCCCTGCTCAAGGTGAATGGCCTCTTTTAGGTAGGCAGGTGTAAAAAATCCCATAAATTGATTCCGTTATAGTTAGATCAAAACAGGATAGGGAATCGATCCCTCTTGGCAATCATTGCAGGTTCACGACAAGGCTTGTCGTGCGGGGAGTATTAGGCCATTATATTTGGTTCCTGATTCCTTATACCAGATCCTATGAATACCCGTTACATCGAAGAGGCCGCCAAGGTGGTCACCAACAAACAGCAGCTCGTCAACATGGTCAGCAAGCGTGTCCGCGAACTCAACGCAGGAAGCCGTCCGATGGTGGAGACGGATCTCAGCATGGGACTTGCAGATGTCGCCCTTGCGGAGATTGCTGCCGGTAAACTCGGCACGGAAGTTTTCCCAGTCAACGAAGGGGAAGAGGTCCAGATCGCCTGATCAGAAGGGGCCATCCGGAATATCCTGATTCCGGTACGTTGCAATGGGTTTGGACATCGTCACCAACCGGAAAGCCTTCAGGGATTATGAGATCCTTGAAAAGTTCGAGGCAGGGATTTCCCTGCTTGGTACCGAGGTAAAATCATTGAGATCCGGGAGGGTGGATCTTCTGGGATCCTACGCAAAGGTTGAGAAGGGTGGGGTTGTGCTATTTGATGCCACCATCCAAGTTTACGAGAAAGCAAGCCACGAAACTCACGATCCTAAGCGTCCACGTCCACTGCTCCTGAACCGCGTGGAGATTGAACGCCTTGCCGAGCAGACTCTCAGGAAGGGTTTGGCAATTCCGGTCCTCCGCATGTATTGGAAAAAAGGACGTGTGAAGGTGGAATTGGGCTTAGGCAGAGGCAAGCATGCCGCCGACCAGCGTCAGGACCTGAAAAAGAAAGCGGAACAGCGAGACACGGATCGCGAGATAGCCCATTTTAAGCAGGGGAAACATTAGTTTTTCAAAGACCAGCTCCCTATCGCGAGAATGAATTTCCTTATTGCGACGTTTTCGTGCTGACATCACCCTTTTGAAGATGAATCCAACACCTTTCTCCATCTCTCTCAATATGGAGAGTGTGATGCCCTCAATGGGTGATTTTATGAGCGAGGCAGCCTTGTACCCTGTAGTGCCGGTTTGGATGGAACTCGTTGCTGATAGTGAAACACCCTTGTCGCTACTTGCAAAACTCGGGGATAAGGAACCCTCTTTTCTTCTGGAATCCGCGGAGCAGAGCGATCTGGTAGGCCGATATTCTTTCGTGGGTGCTGGGGCCAGGATTGTGATTGAGTCGCGAGGCAATAAGATCAGTACTAGTGACCGCAATGGTCTCGTGAAGTCATGGGAGGCAGTGGATCCCTTGAAGGAGTTGCAGAACTTGATGGATGCCTATCGCTGCAGAATTCACCCTGAGTTACCAGGTTTCACAGGCGGCGCTGTCGGATACCTAGGATATGATGCCGTGAGGAGGTTCGAAACGTCCGTCCCCCCGGCGCCTCTTGATGACTTGGATCTTCCCGAGATGCTTTTTTTGGTCGCTGATACCGTGGTGATTTTCGATCACAAGCGCCGAAGTATCAAGATTGTGGCATGTGCATTTCCCGGGGAACTTGGGGTTGAGGCTTCCAGAGAGGAGGCAATTGAACGGATCGAAAAATTGATGGCGAAGATCGCTTCAGCCTCCACGCTGTTACCTTTCGCACCCAAGACAAAGACCACATCCCTTCATGTCACCAGTAACATGAGCCGTGAGGCTTTTGAAAATGCCGTGACGGCTTCTAAGGAGTACATCCGTGCGGGTGATATTTTCCAGATTGTCCTCTCGCAGCGCTTCTCGATCCCTTACGAGGGTGATCCTGTTCATCTTTACCGAGCCCTACGTTTTATCAATCCCTCTCCCTACATGTTCTGCCTGCGACTGCCGGGAGGATTTTCATTGGTAGGAAGTTCTCCCGAAGTTCATGTCAAAGTAGTCGACGGATCTGTCTCAATAAGACCTATTGCAGGAACTCGTAAACGGGGCGAGACAGCGGAGGCCGACGAGGCTCTCCGCCTTGAACTCTTGGATGATCCCAAGGAACGTGCCGAACACCTGATGCTTGTCGATCTGGCCCGTAATGACATTGGACGGATTTCAACGTTCGGGAGTGTCCGGCTTACCGATTTCATGACGGTCGAGCGATATAGTCATGTCATGCACATCGTCTCAAATGTCGTTGGAGAACTTGCAGGAGAGCATTCTCCACTTGATGTCCTTAGGGCCACTTTTCCAGCGGGAACGGTCAGTGGATCACCCAAGGTGAGGGCCATGCAGATTATTAGCACTTTTGAGCCGACTTCACGCGGAGCCTATGCGGGTGCTGTCGGCTATCTTGGATTTGACGGGCAGTTCGACTCCTGCATTGCTTTGCGAACGGTACTGCTTAAGGACGGGATTGCCTATGTCCAAGCAGGGGCCGGAGTGGTGGCGGATTCTACTCCGGAAGCTGAGTTTGAAGAGACCTTGAACAAGGCCATGGGAGTGGTCCGGGCCATCGAACTAGCCGCCTCGACGCTTTCCATCACACCCGCTTCCAGCCATCAGAAGTCATGATCCTTGTCATCGATAATTACGATTCCTTCACCTACAACTTGGTCCAGTACTTTGGGGAGCTTGGGGCGGAACCTCTTGTCCGTCGCAATGATGAGATCACTCTTGATGAGATCACATCGTTGGCCCCTGAACGGATTTGCATCTCTCCAGGGCCATGTACGCCAAAAGAAGCTGGTATCAGCAATGATGTGATCAGACAATTTTCGGGGCGTCTTCCCATTCTGGGTGTCTGCTTGGGTCATCAGTGCATGGGCGATGTTTATGGCGGAGATGTCGTGCGTGCTGAGCGCCTGATGCACGGAAAGACCTCGCCGATCCTTCACAATGGGAAAGACCTTTTCCAAGATCTACCGAATCCCTTCGTAGCAACCCGCTATCACAGCCTTCTTGTCCGGAGAGAAACCTTTCCCGAGTGTTTGGAGATCACTGCTGAAACTGCAGAGGGTGAGATCATGGGACTCCGTCATAAAGAACTCCCGGTCTGGGGTGTTCAATTTCATCCTGAGTCGGTCCTTACATCCCACGGGAAGGAATTGATTGCGAATTTCCTGAAGCTGCAGGCATAGACTTGAGGTATCGTCTCATATTGGCCTTGGTCTGCTTTTGAAGTATTACTCAAACAGCTATGCCTGTCAGTCTAGCTATTCATTCAATCCTGCTTTGCCCAAAGTAAAGAGTCCCTGAATGCATCTACAATTTGTTCACTCCATTCCGCCGCGTTTCAGTGCCTCTGAGGGAGATCCCCTTCAGTAAATCGTTAAAGATCTGAGCCACCCCGCGGGCACATGATTCCACGGAGATGCCAGTTGCTCCCTCAGCTTCCAGTGAGGTCATCTTGGCTCCCGGAAGGCCGCAAGGAGTGATGTGCTGAAAGGGGGACAGATCGCCGCAGATGTTGATGGCAAATCCATGCATCGAGATCCAGCGCCTGACGCCCACCCCGAGGGAGGCAATCTTGCGATTTCCTACCCAGACGCCGGTTTTACCTTCTTGACGATCTGCCATCACTCCATGTTCAGCACTCAATCTGATCAGTACTTCTTCTAGAAAGCGGAGGTAGGCATGCAGGTCTTTCCCAAAGAGTTGTAGATCAAGCACGGGGTATCCCACTAATTGACCGGGACCGTGATAGGTGGCCTGCCCACCACGATTTGTCCGCTGGACGGGATGGGGGAGATTGTTCACATCGCCCAGGCTTGTCTCATTCTTCATTCTTCCCATGGTGTAAACAGGATCGTGTTCGAGCAGGAGAAGATGATTCTCCCCGGAGCCCGAAGTTTTTACATGCACAAGGGATTCCTGCAGGGCCATCCCTTCCTCATAGGAGATCCGCCCGATCCATCGGGGAGTTACAATCCCGTTCATTTCCTACGGAGAAGCAGTTTTGAAGGAACTGGTGATGCGATCGTCCTCAGGTGGGTCAATCCAATCGCCAAAGCATCCGCCGCATCGCTGGGTGGGGTCTCGGTAAGTCCGAGCAGTGCCCTGATCATGAAGGCAACCTGATCCTTCGAAGCTGCACCCTTCCCCACAACTGCCTGTTTGACCCGCTTCGGAGGATATTCATGAATGGAAAGACCTTTCTGGGCGGCAGCCAGAACGGCGACACCACGGGCAGATCCCAAAATAATGGCTGTCGCGAAGCTTTGAACAAAGATCACTTTCTCTATGGCTAGAGCCTCCGGTTGATGACGATCGATGACCGAAGCGAGGGCCTCATGGATCGCGATCAGGCATCCTTCCTGACTGAGTTTAGGATGATTTTTCACCACGGAATACTCAAGACAGCGGATGCGGGTGCCGACCTCCTCCAGAATTGCAAAGCCTGTCCCACGAAGGGATGGGTCAACTGATAGAATCCGCATCAACAATCTGTATGCGAGTTCAGCCTATCAGAAAAGAGGACATCACGGATTCCTCCAACGTAATGAAGGGCAGACTTAGTGCCCCCCCTGAGGGGAGAAGCCGCCGAGTGCTCCTGACCCTTCCCAACTGGCCGGCTTATTCCATGGGATGGAACTGACTGCAGCACTCGCCGGAGAAGTGGTGTTGTCCGGAGTTGTTTCGCAACCTGTTAGGAGGAGGAGTAAAAAAAACAAAAATACAGACATGAATCTCATTGAGAACATGGGATTTTTAGTGGTCAGAGTTGTCAGAGTCACTTCCTGGTCCCATGTAAATCACGGAATCGCCAGGTTGAACTGAGAACCCTTTCTTCACACTGCTGGCAATGATGTCAGCAATTGAAGTGGAGGGTTCGACGGAGGTGATCTTGACCCTTCCGATCAGCAGGGAATCGCGCTTGATGAGCATCTCTGAATTGCTGACTACCCCGTTACGGTCCCCGAGGCTGAGAACAACAAAATTCCATGATGGATTGACCGCAAGGATCTTCCCTTCGAGTCCCTGCTTCAGGATTTTATTGCGTCGCTGAGCCTCTCTCCTACGGAAATCGCTGACTTGGGATTCCAGATCCTTGATTTTCTCCTTCTGGCTATCGTTAATGACCTGAAGTTCCTTGTTGCTAGTCGTAAGGGCATCCAGTGAGGCAGTGCTGTTTGTGGAAGATGCGACTTTTTGTGCCTGGGTGAGGGCTTCCTCATTTTGGGCGATTTGTTTTTTGAGATCATCGTTTTCGGACAAGACTTTGGCCTTTTGCGTCTGAAGATCTGAAATCTGTGCGGAAATCTTATTGGAATCGCTTCCCTGATTTGCCAATTGATCATTGGCCGTCTTGAGCTCTGAATTGGCCAGATCAAGATCCTTCTTTGCCTTTGCTAGTTCCGTAGCAAAAGTTTTGGACTTTCTTTCACTTGCGCTATTTGAATCCTCAAGTTTAGTGACGGCGTCTTTCGCTTCTATCAGCTTGTTCCGATTGACGTAACCGACGCCGACCGATGCGAGTGATAAGACTAACGAAAGTATGATGAGGGGTTTTTGCATCAGGGGAGTTCGGAAAAGATTTGTATCAATACTCCCTCCATCAGTTTCGCTCAAGCCTCAAAACCTGAGTTATGGGATTGTTTTTAAAATTGTTCTAACCTACATTCGCACTTGTCAGGGGCTATGGATGAAAGACCGGTGGACCCCGCCAGGGCAGGAATGCAGCAACGGCAGCCAGCTCTCTCTTGCCGTAGTCCTCTGACACTTTTTTCCTAAACTTGATTCTTGCTTCCGGTAGCGCGAAAAAACGCTAGATATAGTGGATGCGCCACGGTCGTTTTGAGGAATCCATGTCTACCCTTCTGAGGGACTACGGAGAGTCGGTCTCTTTTGATTGGAGACTTTATAGGCATGATATCAGGGGGAGTATCGCCCATGCCCGGGCTCTTCAGAAAGCTGGTTTCCTGACTCAGGAGGAGTTTACCTCTATCGAGTTGGGCTTAAATGTCATCGGAGAAGAGATTGCAGCTGGGAAATTCATTTTTTCGCCCGATTTGGAAGACATCCACATGAATATCGAAAAGGAGTTGACCAACCGGATCGGTGATGCGGGGGCAAAGCTTCACACGGCTCGCAGTCGCAATGATCAGGTGGCTACCGATCTGCGTCTTTACATTCGTGATGAAGTCGTTGCCCTTCAATCGGGTGTTCGTGCCCTTCAGTCATCCTTGGTCTATCTCGCTCATGCCAATGAGGACGTGCTTTTTCCTGGTTACACTCATCTTCAAAGGGCTCAACCGATACCTCTTGCCCATCATCTCCTCGCCTACGTCGAGATGTTGGACCGTGACCATGGCCGACTGGAGGATGTTGCCCTCAGGATGGATGAGCTGCCTCTTGGCTCCGGTGCTCTAGCTGCTTCCACGCTGGTTCTCGATCGCGATGCGATCGCCAAGGAACTGGGATTCTCACGGGTCACCCAGAACAGTCTTGATGGGGTCAGTGACCGTGACTTTGCCCTAGAGCTTCTCTCTGCACTTGCCATCGTTGGAATGCATCTTTCCCGTCTCTCAGAGGATGTCGTTCTTTGGACAACCGCTGAATTTGGTTTTGCTTGTCTGAGTGATCGTCATTCAACGGGATCCAGCCTGATGCCTCAGAAGAAAAACCCCGACATAGCGGAACTAACCCGTGGTAAGACAGGGCGCCTCTACGGAAATCTCTTCCGCCTACTGACCGTTCTCAAGGGGCTACCGATGGCCTATAATCGGGATCTTCAGGAAGATAAGGAAGCTGTCTTTGATTCCGTCGATACTGCCAGGATGGCACTGGCTGTCACCGCCGAGATGATGAGAGCCCTAGTCATTAACAGGAATGTAGCCACCGAAGCAGCCAGTGACCCGGCCCTGTTGGCCACCGATCTCGCCGATGAGTTAGTTCGTAGGAGCATTCCCTTCCGAACTGCTCATGATCTTATAGGCAAGCTTGCGGCTGAGTCTTCCAAAACCGGGGTTCCTCTGAATCAACTTTCCACCGATTTGATCAAGGAACTTTGTCCGCAGCTCTTGAACGATTGGAAATCGATTTTTGATCCGATTCGATCCCTCAAAGCCCGTGCAGCCACCGGCGGCCCATCGCCTGAAAATGTCTCCAAGAGGCTGGCCCATTGGAAGAAGCTCCTCGGTTAGTTGGAGTAGTTGATGGATGATCCATGGAACTGAACAAGCTATTCTCTTTTAGGGAGCAGGAGGACGAAGCACGTCCTTTCATGGACCATCTTGGTGATCTCCGTCTCATGATTATCCGGATGGCGGTTGTGGTGGTGGTAGCCATGGTTGGAGCCTTTTTCTTCCGCGATATTCTGGCAACCGTAATCCAGAAGCCGCTAATCGCAGTTGATCCTGTGAGGGCTAGTTCCCTGCAGTCACTCGGAGTTGCCGACTCCATGACGATCTCTCTTGAGCTCTCCTTTTACACCGGGCTGATCATCTCCTTTCCCATCTTGATCTTCCTACTCGCCCAGTTTCTTTTTCCTGCATTGAAGCCCTCCGAACGTCAGATCCTCCTGCCTGTATCGGCCTTTGGACTTTTTCTTTTTCTGGGGGGAGTCTTCTTTTCTTATTTTGTGGTGCTTCCCGGCACGCTCGATTTTTTCTTCAAGGATGCCAAATCGATGCATTGGACGCCGACTTGGACCGTGCGTGAGTATTACTCTTTCACGACCCAGTTCCTGATAGCCTTCGGTGTCGCTTTTGAGATGCCGATGGTGGTTCTTGCCCTGGTAAAGCTGGGCTTCCTGACTGCTGAAAAGCTCCGGAAGACACGGGCTGCAGCTATCGTAACCATTTTTACCGTGGCTGCCTTCATCACACCCTCGCCTGATCTGGTAACGTACCTCCTCATGGGCGGGCCGATGGTAGTCCTCTACGAGTTTTGTATTCTACTTGCCCGTTGGGTTCAACCAAAGGCGGAGACTGGCATTATTGCCGAATAACGGCGTTGGTCTGAGGTCGCCGTAGGATTACCACGGCTTCCCTTGGCCGACTTGTTCTTCATCCGATCCTGCTAAGCTGTTTTATGGTGCTGGCTCAGATACATTCCAACGCACCTGATCAATAAATAAAAAAGGCCGTGCCCTTTCGGACACGGCCTTCTTGTTGATTGTTTGAAACCTTAGAGGTCCGTCTTGATCCCGGCAGCCATCGCTGCGTGCTGGGCGTCGGTGCAGGGTGCATTCAGAGGCACGTTGGTCTTTACCTCGTTTGCCGTAACGATCCCTTTCTCAAGCATGTAGGCTTCAACTTCCTCGCCACTGATGTCGGGCAGCATAACCCCGTTGATCTCCACGCATGGTGAGAGGGGTTGACCGCTGCGCTGCTCCATCTCGAAGCGGAATGCCGGATTCTGGATGATGTCTTTCTCGGTGTAAGCGAGAGAGTACTTTGCCAAGACGGCACGTACTCCCTTGCTCCATCCGCAGGAGGTCTTCAGATAGGCTGTGATTTCAGGTTGGGACATCGGAATGTTCAGTTTCGTGAGATTGCTGGCAAAAGAGGATTATTTCTTTGCCTCGCCCGGACGATATTCCTCCTCTGCGGCCTGAAGGGCTGCGCCGAAGCTGACCATATCCTCTCCGCTTCGTACGGAATCAAGGGCCTCGCTCTCTTTGCGGAGTGCGTCCTCGCTGTATCCGGTCGCCTTGATGGAAAGGCCGAGTCGACGCTCGGTCTTGTCGATCTTGATAACACGTGCCTCGACTTCCTGTCCGGGCTTGAGGACATCCTTGACCTTCTCCACGCGGTCTTCGCTGATCTGAGAGATGTGAACGAGTCCGTCGATGTCGCCTGGCAGTTCGATGAATGCGCCGAAGTTGGCAATCTTGGAGACGGTTCCCTTGACGACGTCACCAACCTTGTACTTCCCTTCGATCTCTTTCCAAGGATCGGTCTCGAGTTGTTTAACTCCGAGGCTAATGCGCTGGTTGGCCTTGTCGATATCGATGACCACTGCATCAAGTTCGTCACCCTTCTTGAGGATCTCGCTCGGATGATTGATCTTCTTCGTCCAACTGAGGTCGGAGACGTGTACCATGCCGTCAATCCCTTCCTCAAGCTCCACAAAGGCACCATAGGCGGTCATATTGCGAACCTGACCGCGAACCTGCTTTCCGATGACGTAGCGCTGTTCGATCTCGTCCCATGGGTTGGGCTCGAGTTGGCGGACACCAAGGGAAATCTTTTGATCCGCCTTGTTGACTCCAAGAACGACGGCATCAATGTCCTGCCCGAGGGTGAGGACGTCGGAGGGACGAACGATTCGCTTGGTCCAGGAGAGTTCGGAGACGTGGATGAGGCCTTCGATGCCCTCCTCGATCTGGATGAAAGCGCCATACGGCATGAGGTTTGTGACCTTGCCACTGAGCTTCTGACCGATCGGGAAGCGCTCCTCGATGCGATCCCAAGGATTGGACTGGAGTTGCTTGAGACCAAGTGAGATACGCTCCTTGTCCTTGTTGATCTCCAAGACGACAACCGTGAGGCGATCGCCCGGTTTGACGGCCTCGCTTGGATGAGTGAGGCGTGCCCAGGACATGTCGGTGATGTGAAGAAGTCCGTCGATGCCGTCAAGATCAAGGAATGCACCGAAATCGGTGATGTTCTTGACCGTGCCCTCAACCTTATCTCCGGCGCTCATGGTGCCGAGGAACTGCTGACGGCGATCGCTGCGCTCCGCTTCAATGAGTTCGCGGCGGCTAAGGACAACGTTCTTACGATCCTCGTTGATCTTGACGATCTTGAAGTCGTAGGTGTTGCCGACAAACTGGGCGAGATCCTTTGGAGGATTGATATCAACTTGGGAAGCGGGGAGGAATGCCTCGACCCCGACGTTGACGATGAGCCCGCCTTTCACGACCGACTTAACGCGGCCCTTGATGATACCCTCAGCCTCGAAAAGCTTGACGATCTTCGACCAGTTTTGGCGCTGTGATGCCTTTTGTTTGGAAAGAATGACCATGCCGAGGTCGTTCTCAAGGCGCTCTAGAAGCACCTCTACCTCGTCACCGACGTTGATCTCCTCAGGGTTCTCAAATTCTGAGGCGGAGACGACTCCCTCTGATTTGTACCCGATGTCGATCAGGAATTCCTTGGGACGCTTCTCTAGGATGTGCCCCTTGACGATGCTGCCTTCACGGTAGTTCTTTACCGAGGCGGCGATGAGTTGCTGAAGTTCAGCCATTGTTGTTGTCATAACGTTTATTGATAACTTCTGCGGAGAGGTTGTTACCAACCTGTCCAAGCGTGGCTCCTTTACAGCGACGGCAGAAGAGCCAAAAAGAATAGCAATCCCTGCTTGCAGGGCAATGAATTTCTCTCACTATTTAGAACCTTCACTTTCCTCATGACCGAATCTGTTAATCCCTGCTCCCTGCATGCCCTCACTCTTGAGGACTTGGAGCGAGGATTGGTCAATCTCAAACAGCCCTCTTATCGTGCCAAACAGATCATGGAGTGGACTTATTCCCGTGAGAAGAGGGTTGAGACTTGGGAGGAGATGAGCAATTTGCCGGCAACGCTACGTTCCATGCTGGCTTCCAGTCATCCCATTCGTTTACCAGAAGTCATCACTGTCAGCGGTTCCAATGATACCACGCGTAAGTTTCTCCTGCGTCTCCATGATGGTGAACTGATCGAGACGGTTTTGATACCCGCATCTCCCGCCCTTTATGGTGAGGAGTCCGATAGGCGCACCCTTTGCGTCTCATCCCAGGTTGGGTGTGCCTATGGATGCAAGTTCTGCGCCAGTGGACTCGATGGATGGAAGCGACACCTCAGTGCGGATGAGATTGTCAGCCAAGTGCTTCTAGCCGAGAGGGTCTCTGGAGAACGCATCAACAACCTAGTCTTTATGGGAATGGGTGAACCGATGGCAAATTACAACAACTGGCTCCAAGCGGTAAAGATCCTGAATGCACCATGGGGTATCGGCCTCGGTGCCCGGAAAATGACTGTCTCCACGAGCGGTCTTGTACCCCGTATCCGAGATCTTGCCGATCAACCGCTTCAGATCCGTCTTGCCATATCACTCCACGGCGCAAGCGACGAGGTTCGCAGTCAGATAATGCCCGTGAACAAAAAACATCCCGTTGCCGAACTCATGGATGCATGCGCCTACTATGCTGATCGCAAGAAGCAGATGATCACATTCGAGTATATTCTTATCGAGGGAGTTAATGATGATCTGTCCGAGGCTCGTTTGCTTGCAGACCGAGCGAGGGGACTTCGTGCCAAGATCAACCTCATCCCCTACAATACGGTTGAGGGTCTTCCGTGGAAACGCCCCAGCGAATCAGCGCAGGAGGGATTCCTCTCCATTTTGCGGGATCGTGGGATCGCCGCCACCATTCGCCGCGAAAAAGGGCACGATATCGATGCCGCGTGTGGACAACTCAGGCGGAGAATCTCTTCACCTGACCCTTCATGTTCCGAAACACCCGCGATGTCATGAAGCGAACCATCATTATCGGCGATGTGCACGGTTGCATGGCCGAACTCGAAAAATTGATCACTAAGATAGGAGTGACTGATCATGACGATGTCATCCTTATTGGTGATTTTGTACGCAAGGGGCCTGATAGTGCGGCGGTTATGCAATGGGCAATGGGAACCCCGAATGTCCTCTGTATACTTGGAAACCATGAGGTCAAGCTCTTGAACGCTTGGTTTCATGGTGTGGAGCCCGAGCGTGATTCTCCCGACTGGGTGATGTGGAGGCAACTCGATGGATTCTACAATGATGCGATGGATTTTATCAGAACGAGGCCCCTTTGCATTGAAGGGGAGGGATTTCAAGCGGTGCATGCTGGTATCGATCCGAGGATCCATTCCATCAAGCGCCAATCTCCCCATGATCTTTTGACAATACGCATTCCAAGGGGGATGGATGTTCCTTGGTATGATGCCTATACGGGCGAGTCTCTTATCGTGTTCGGCCACTGGGCCCAGAGGTCTGCGGTAATCCGTACAAATGCGATTGGTCTTGATACCGGTTGTGTCTATGGAGGTGCGCTTACGGCCTTAATTCTCCCTGAAAGACGCCTGATAAGCGTTCCAGCGGCTAAGGAGTATCAAAAACACGAAGGGTGGAAATGAACGAAGCGGCTCATCAGGAGAAACAACAACCGATCCGTTTGAAGGGATTTCTTGGCGGCATCTTTCTGACTCAGTTGGTCGATAGTGCGCTGCATCTGGCTCAACCTCTACTCCTAGCCAAGCTTTCAGGTTCACTTGGCGGAGCTGCCTTCTTCTCAGCCTTCGACACCGGGGTTCACATGCTTGGCACATATATCGGGGGCTGGCCGACGGATAGGTTTGGCGCTCGCCGAGTTTTGGTTGTGGCCACCTTTTTGAGAGGTGTGGCCTTGGCTGGTATTCCTATTTCCATGCTCTGCGGCTTTCTGAGCCTCTGGTGGGCGATGGGTTGCTACACGTTGGAGGCTTTGATTCGAGGCTTTGTCGACACGTCGGTTCATACCATCCCTCTGGAGCTTGCAAGTCACCGTGCCGAGCAACTTGACAGGATCAATTCACGGTATGAATTGTCCTTTGACCTCGGTGGTGTTGCAGGCCCCCTGATCCTAGGAGGCTTGATGATCTGGGGAGGAAAAATTGTTCCGCACATCATTATTCCAGTAGGGTTTGTGCTCTCTGCAATTGCCTACTTCTTCATCCCTAAGAAAAGAGGAAGCGTGTCTAGAGACCACGGCAACCATTCTCATGGAGGCTCTTGGGAGGGTCTTAAATACATCCTTACGCGCCAACCACTCCTTATCACCTGCATCGGCTTGATGTCGTTCAATATTTATCCGCTTCGTAAGCTCCTGAGTGCTTTTTTTGCCAAGGGGCTCCTGCATAAGTCATCCTCTGTGGGTCAAATCGGAGCTGCATTTGCCCTTGGTGGAGTTGTTGGCGCCCTGATTTATGCACTCACAAAGCATAAACATTCTGGTGGAAAATGGGTCGCATTCGGTGCAATTGGAACATTCATCCTGGCAGTCGGTTGGTTGCCTGCAAATCTCTGGGTGATGACGGTGGTGGTGTTCCTTTTTGCCGTGGCCAATGTCTGCGCCCGCTTGACTCTCACCAAGAAACGTCAGGAACTTACCCCGCTTGAACATGCCGGAGGCGTGACCTCCGCTTCCCAGTTCGGCGTTAATGCTGTTTCAGTTGTCATCAAGACCATTGTCGGGGCCGCCTTCTCAGCCGGCTTGGGGACCTTCGGAGCCTTCGCTGTGGTGGGTGGAATTCTCGGGCTTATGGGAGCGGGTCAATTTGTCCTCTCAAGGCACATGCCGAAGCTCCGTGCTGCATCACCTGTTTGATGCTGATCCTGTTATCTGACTCTCTCGTTCAGGAAAAAGCAATTTCCTCCACGGGCACTTCTCGCTTAGAGTTAAAGACCAAGTATTCTAATCCTAATTTTTCCATGAGCACCTCCACACAACCCCTGCAGGATCAAGTAGCCATCGTTACCGGTGCCGGACGCGGTATCGGCGAATCCGTTGCCCGTTATTTCGTCGATGCCGGCGCCAAGGTAGCCGTTGTCAGCCGAAGCGAAGCTAACTCCAGCAAGGTGGCCTCGGCGCTTGAGGCTATCCGTCCTGGGTCTGCTCGGGCCTATGCGGTCGATGTAGCCGACTTTGATGCTGTCCAGAAAGTCGGTGAACAGATCATCACTGATTTTGGTAGGGCCGATATTCTCGTGAACAATGCCGGTATTACCCGAGACAATCTCCTTATGCGTATGTCCTCCGAGGAATGGGATGCCGTCCTCGACACAAATCTCAAGGGGGCTTTTAACTTTGTTCGCTCCATCCTGCGTACCATGATTAAGCAGCGTTCCGGACGCATCATCAATATCAGCTCAGTCAGCGGCTTGATGGGCTTGGCCGGCCAGACCAACTACGCTGCGAGCAAGGCTGGTATGATCGGTCTCACCAAGGCGCTTGCAAAGGAAGTCGCAAGCCGCGGCATCACGGTCAACGTGGTGGCTCCGGGATTTATCGAAACTGATATGACCGCTGTTCTTAACGAGGAGATCAGGAAGGGAGCGCTCTCGCAGATTCCTCTCTCCCGCTTCGGTCAACCTGAGGAGATTGCAGCCACCGTGGGATTCCTCTCCGGGTCCTCTGCCTCGTACATCACGGGTCAGGTAATTGCGGTCGATGGTGGCATGTCGATGTAGCTGCGGTACGCAGACTCCTTGACCCAAGTTAGCGGGGGATCTTTTCAAATGAATATTAGGGCTTGGCTTATCCCCATCCTTATAGGGAACTGCGTTGGGATTCTTTCGCCACGGTTGTTGGCTAATTCATCACCTGCAACCGCGACTGTTGAAACTCCGAAGGGTAAGGTTCTTTACAGGGATGACTTTACAAAAGACCTTTCCAATTGGGTGGTGGAGCAGACACCTGACGGAACCGTCGAAATTAGTGGCGATCAACTCGACATCAATGACGGCGCTGGACTAAATGGTAAAGGAGGTTGCACTGTCTGGTTCCGGGAAAAGCTCTCGGGTCCTATCATGATCGAGTACGATGCGGTAATGGTCCAAGAGGGTGGCCCCAATGACCGTTCCAGTGACTTGAACTGCTTCTGGATGGCAACGGACCCCTCTCATCCCGGCGATTTTTTTGCCCGCAGCAAGGAGAGAGGTGGAAATTTCAAGAAATACGATGACCTCCAACTCTATTACGTTGGGTACGGAGCCAATGATAATGTCACGACTCGCTTCCGCCGTTATCCTCGCTCAAGGGATGACAAGGGACTGCTGCCCGAGTACGACCTTTCAGTTGCAAAGTTTATGAATGTTCCCAACAAGATCGTGAAGATCAGGATTCTATCCGATGGTGAAAAGATCAGATTTTACCGGGACGGAGAGCTAGTCTTTGCATTTACTGATCCCGCCCCATACAGAGAGGGATGGTTCGGTTTTCGGACAGTCAGAAATCACATGAAAATTAGTAATTTTCGGGTTTACCGCTACGTTACAAGCTAAGTCTAGAAGCTTATTTTTTTCCTGACTTTTCACGTCGCTCCTCTTCCTTTTTTTCCAGAATAGTACTGGCTGAGGGATCCACTTTCAGGATCAAGGACTCTTTGGTCTCCCATTTCGCCTCGATTGCTGCTGATTTGTCACCCGTGGTTTGCTTGACCGCCTTGCGGGCCTGAATTAATTCCGGAGCATTGTGAATCTTTGCCTTATCAGCCTTGTATTGCTCGCGTTCCGCCGCTGTCAGGTCCTCTTCCTTGTCTGCGAGGGTTCTTTCCTCTTTCCCGCCGCTTCCAATGCTTGCCTGATTCATAGAAGCGATGGAATCAGTAGATTCGGAGGGAACCGAGGCGCTTTCAGTCTGCGGGTATTGTTCTGCAGGCTCATCTTCGGCGCGAAGACAACTTATGCCTTGAATCACCAAAAAAACAGTTGGAAGAACGAGTCTGAACAAGGAGTTACTCATGTGGTAAATGTAAATGATGTTAGGCTAAAAGTCAAAAACGCCCCTTGATTTACAACTTTTGTTTTACGTCTGAAGATGCGATTGAAAAAAGTTAAAGAGTGGAATTGTAGCGGCCATGCATTAAATTAGGAATCTACCTCGGCTGCAGGCTGAAATGCGATCATTCACCACCACTCACTCACCCTTTTTTGATGCTCATCACTATTCTTAGACATGCCGATGCGGAGCCTCATTGCGTGGATGATGCGGCCCGCCGCCTGACCGAGAAAGGCTACAAGCAGGCGAAGCGTGTTGGCTGCTTCATGAAGGAGCAGGGGATCCGTCCGGATATCATCCTCACCAGTCCAGCTGTCCGGGCACGAGAGACGGCCGAGATCGTGGGCAAAATCCTCGCCAACCAGAATCTCACGGAAGTCCCTTGGGCAACATGCGGCATGGATCCGATGAGGGCCCTTGATGAACTTGCTGCCTACAGTCGCTTTAAGTCCGTGCTCCTTGTCGGCCATGAGCCTGATTTAAGTTGCCTGATCGCCACACTGCTTGGTCTCGGCAAGAGTATTTCCGTGAGTGTTCCCAAGGCCTCCCTGACATCCATTGATGTGCCGCGGTTAGGAGTGGGTGCAGGCACTCTTCAGTTTCTGCTTCCGGTCAAATTTCTTTAACCTCTCCCAATCCATGAAAACATTGCTCCTGACCAACGAATACCCGCCGAATATCTACGGGGGTGCGGGTGTCCATGTCGATTACCTCAGTCGGGAGCTGGCAAAGTTGATGGAAGTGGAGGTCCGTTGCTTCGGTGATCAGAGGAACAATGTTGGAAATCTGGAGGTGAGGGGATTCGGAATCGGGTTGCCCGAGATGACCTGTGCCAAGGCCTTGCAAAGCCCGTTAGGGGCTGCTCGGCGGTGTGTCGATTTCAACGGGGCTGGGATCACTGCCGATCTGGTCCATTGCCACACTTGGTACACCCACCTGGGTGGGATCATGGCCAAATTGAACTATGGTATCCCCCTTGTCATCACGGTACACTCTCTCGAGCCACTTCGTCCCTGGAAACGAGAGCAACTTGGGGGTGGTTATGATTTCAGTCTCTGGGTTGAGAAGACAGCCCTCGAGATGGCTGACGCCGTGATTGCTGTTTCCGAGGAGACCCGCAGCGATCTTCGTTCACTTTTCAACATTCCTGAGGAGAGAATGACCGTCATCCACAACGGCATCGATCTCAGTGAATACACCGCGACGAAGAATCCGGAAACCCTCCGAGCTCTGGGCGTCGATCCAACACGTCCCTACGTTCTCTTCGTGGGGCGTATCACTCGTCAGAAGGGGATCATTCATCTGGTACGTGCCATCCGTCACATGAATCCCGATTTTCAGATTGTGCTTTGTGCAGGAGCCCCTGACACACCTGAAATCGCCCTTGAAATGCAGGCCGCCATTGCTGAGGCTCGCGGGATCCGTGAAGAGATCGTCTGGATCGAGAAGATGGTCTCACGTCCCGAAGCCATAGCCCTCTATTCTGGGGCAGAAGTCTTTGTCTGTCCCTCGATCTACGAACCGTTCGGCATCATTAACTTGGAGGCGATGGCCTGCGGTACACCAGTGGTAGCCAGTGCAGTGGGTGGCATCAAGGAGGTGGTTGTGAATGGTGAGACCGGGTTCCTCGTCCCCTTGAAGCAGATGACGGAGAGCCCATTTGAGGCGACCGATCCGGAGGCCTTTGCCAATGATCTTGCAACCAAGGTAAATCTGCTTATGGCAGATCCCGTGCTGGCCTCGAAAATGGGTGCGGCTGGACGCAAGCGGGCCGAGGAGCTTTTTAGCTGGGATGCGATTGCACGCAAAACTGAGCGACTTTACGCCAAGCTTCTGCAAAGGTAACGGAATGTTCATTGATCGAGTCAGAGTTCACGCCAAGGCAGGTGATGGTGGCCATGGATCCGCAAGTTTTCGCCGTGAGAAGTTTATCCCCAAGGGGGGGCCGGACGGGGGAGACGGAGGCGATGGCGGCGACGTCATCCTTCGGGCCGACACGCATGTTGACCAACTAGCCAATCTTTTTTTCGAACCGATCCTGAAGGCCAAGCCGGGGGGTAAGGGATCCTATCGCCAGCGACATGGCAAGTCAGCCCCCGATCTTATTGTGCCGGTTCCAGTCGGAACGCTGATCTATCGCTTCCCCACACCTGCCCCACACGACCCTTACGCCGAATCACAGGAGATCCCAGGAGAGGAGCAGCCTTCTGAGGGGCCCCGCGCCAAAAAGGGACTTGCCGATCCCCAACCTGAGGATCTGGTTGCCGATCTGGATGAGATCGGTAAGGAATTCATCATCTGCCATGGTGGCAAGGGTGGACGGGGGAATATTCATTTCAAAAGCTCACGCAACCAGGCTCCCCGCCGTTTTACGGAGGGAACTGAAGGAGACGAAGGTTGGTTCCTCCTAGAGATGCGCTCCATCGCCTTCGCTGGCCTTGTGGGATACCCCAACGCTGGCAAGTCAACCCTTCTGCGGGCTTTGTCTCGTGCTACTCCGAAGGTAGGCTCCTATGCCTTCACGACACGAAACCCGCAAGTGGGTGTCGTCGATCTAGAGGATTATAAAAAAACAACGGTGGCCGATATTCCAGGCCTGATTGAGGGGGCTCATGAGAATCGTGGACTTGGCCATCAGTTTTTACGCCACGTCATGCGCTGCAGCTATTTGCTCATGGTGGTCGATATGGCCGGATCCGAAGGCCGTAATCCTATGGACGATCTCAAGGCCCTACGCCACGAACTCGAGCTCTACAATCCTGAGCTCGCGGCACGCCCCTGGTGCATCGTCGCCAACAAGACCGACATGCCCGAGGCGGGAGGCAATATCAAGGCCTTCAAAAAGAAGTACAAGGGTGTTTCCATCCTTCCTGTCTGTGCCGAATTGGGTGAAGGAATACCCGAGTTAAAAGCATTCCTTCAGAAAAAGGTTGAGGAAGAGGAGGTCCGCCTGAAAGCTGAAAAAGAATTGGCTATCATTGCTTCAGGAGAAATCGCGCAAAGCGATTCCGTTGCTTCAAACCTCGTTTATTAACGGGAGGGTAAAATAACTATCGCCGCGATCCAGTTCCTAGGATGCGGCGATAGTATTATTCTCGAATCACTGAGGCTTCGCCCTCAAGCGAAGCAGTTTATTTCCAATCTTTTTTTTCTAGGCTCCTACTCTCCTTAGGGTGTCGGCTAAGTTGCTGGACTCGTTGTAGGGGTAGCAGAAGGTTGCTGAGGAGCTTCGGTTCCCCCTCCGTGTTTTCCGCCCTTGCCACCGCCACGCCCAGGGCGACCTTGTTTCAACTTATCAAGCTGATCTGGTTGGAGGATTTTTTCCAGTTGGGTCTTCATTTCCAACTCAAGGGAAGAGATTTGCTTCTTCTGATCATCAGATAGATTGAGTTGCTCCGCCATGCGTGGGGGGAGAAGGTGTAATCCTCCTCCAGGGTCACCTTTACCTCCCTTCCCGCCTTTTCCTTCTGATGGTCTAGAATCAGAAGGAGGTGAGGCGGGTGCTCCTTGATCTTGTGCCCTGACGATGGAGGAATGGGACGATATCAGAAGAACCGTCAGGGCGGCTACTGTGATTTTCTTGATCGGGTAATGTGGGAGGGTGTGTGTATTCATCAATGGGAGTAACACCTCAAGAGAAAAAAAGTTTCAGATTTTTTTAACGACTCTTTTTGGGAAGGAGACTGATCATCCAAATTCCTTATGAGATTATTACTATTTCCAACGCTCCAACTAAAAAGCTTCTCCAACTTTTCAGATCATGAAATCAATCTCATCCTCGGAGAGTTGTACCGTCATCACCGATGTTTTCTTACCCTTCTTGTCAAGCCGGGTTTGGACCTGCTCGGCCCTCACGAGAAGTGTGTCAGGTGGAATGCTCTTCATCAGGAAGACATTGGCTCCGATGGTGCTTCTAGCTCCAATCACGGTGTCCCCACCCAAAATAATTCCGTTGGGATAGATGACCACATCGTCCTCAACATGAGGGTGACGCCTAGTCCCCTTGATGATCTCTCCGTGCTCATCCTTCTGGAAGCTACGAGCACCTAGTGTGACTCCATGATAAAGTTTTACCCTGTTTCCGATCACGCAGGTCTCACCGATCACGACGCCTGTGCCATGATCGATAAAAAAGTGTGAGCCGATCGAGGCACCCGGGTGAATATCGATGCCTGTCCTGCTGTGAGCCCACTCGGTCATCATGCGTGGTAACAAGGGAACGCTCTCTTTGTAGAGTAGGTGTGCCACTCTCTGGATGGCCACGGCCTCGAGTCCAGGGTAGGCGAGCACGATCTCTTCAAGGCTACGGGCTGCGGGATCGCCTGCATAGGCCGCCTCGACATCGGTTTTGAGCAGTGCGCGAACCTGTGGGATGCCAGCAAAGAAACGTTCCGTGATGGCGATGGCCTCGCTACGAAGTGATTTCGTATCATTTTCGGCCCTTTCCTTGATCCTGAGGCTGACGGCGATTGCTTCCTCAAGTTCGTGGGCAATCTGGTCAATGATCTCTTGGGCTGCCGCGGGGAGTTCTTCTGTAGAAACAGCCTCCTCTGAGAAGAACCCCGGAAAGAGCAGGTGAAGGAGTTCGTTGCAGAGCGCCTCGATCGCTTTCTTTGAGGGAAGGTTGGCCCGATCGAGGTGATTGATTCCCCCGCTCTCCTTGTAGGAGGAGAGGATCGGTTCCAGAAGATGCTTCCGGGAAGTCATTTAAATATCTTACCTATTCCAAGGAGCCTTAGCGAGCAATAGTCCCATGCCGCACCAGTCAGCGACACCTGCAAACACTAGTCCGGAACCTACAAATGCTGATAGGGCAAGAAAACCTGAATGCATGGTCAGAGAGAGCAAGATCCCCAGAAGGATGAGAATGCCTGCACCGATACGGACCTGACGCTCAATACTGATCGATTTCTTCCCAGAAGAGACAATTGGAAGAGCTGCGGTAATCCAGGCTTGGGTGCCGCCCTCGATGACATGGATATTCGTGAATCCCGCATCAAGAAATAAAGCGGCTGCCAACTTAGCCCGAGTTCCCTTCTCGCAGAGAAGGTAGATTGGAGCATCCTTTTGAAGTTGGTGATTTGATGAAATTGTCGAAGAATTTAGTATATTGAGTGGAATGTTGAGTGCCCCTTCTGCATGAACTCCCGCAAATTCAGCGGGAGTACGGACATCAAGAAGGATTGAATTCGGCTGAGTAGCTCTCAGTTCACTGAACTGATGAGGATTGATGTCCTTGAATTGGCTCATATCGCATTATAAGCCCAAATCGCGAAGATGTGAAATCTTCAGAGTCAAACTAAGGTGAGAATATGGTTGTTTGTTTGGTTAAATCGCAAAGTCGCGATACTCCGGACGGGCTATTTCTGTCGGAGGAAGAAGCATTCCCGCGGCGACCGTGACATTCGTTCCCTCCTCGATCAAAATGAATGATCCTGTGAGTCTGTTGGTTGCGTAGCCATCGTAGATGAGAGGCTTTGCGGTCTTAAGGCGGATCTCACCGATTTCGTTCATGGCAAGTTCGGTGATCCCATTCTCCTTTTCAAGGGTCGAGATATTGATCTTGTGCTCGATCGCTGTCACCGCGGCTTTCACCGTCTGGGTGGTGTGCTTTAGCAGGTACTGCTTGCCCGTGGTGAGGGGACGCGGATTCATCCAGCAGATCTTGGCATGGAGATCAGAAGAGGCTCCCGGGAGATCCTCGGCATCGACAATCACATCGCCGCGGCTGATATCAAGATCGTGATCCAGTACTAGGGTGACCGACTGCGGACTGAAGGCTTCCTCAAGTGGGCCGTCAAGTGTCCAAATCTGCTTCACCGTGGAGCTGAAACCGCTAGGAAGAACCGTCACCTTTTGTCCGATCTTCACAATGCCTCCTGCAATCTGTCCGCTAAGGCCACGAAAATCGTGCAGCGTCTGATCAGTGGGGTTGTTCGGACGATTCACCCACTGGACGGGGAATCGGAAGTTACTGAGGTTGGAGTCGCTGGCGATATGAACCGTCTCCAGGTGCCCGAGGAGTGTTGGACCTGGATACCAGGGGGTATGGGCTGAAGCGGTGACAATGTTGTCCCCGTTCAGAGCGCTCACCGGAATGAACTTCACATCCTTGATGTCGAGGCGTGGAAGGAATTCCTCAAACTGGGTTTTGATCTCTAGGAAGCGTTCCTCGCTCCAATCGACCAGATCCATCTTGTTGATGGCGACGACAAGATGAGGGATACGCAGAAGTGAAGCGATAATAGCATGTCGGCGGCTTTGCTCGATCACTCCCTGCCGTGCGTCAATCAGGATGATGGAGAGATTCGCGGAGGAGGCTCCGGTGACCATGTTCCGCGTGTACTGTACGTGACCCGGCGTGTCGGCGATGATGAACTTGCGATGAGGGGTAGCAAAGTAGCGGTAGGCTACATCAATGGTGATTCCCTGTTCACGTTCGGCTCGAAGGCCGTCAGTCAGGTTGGCTAGGTTGATCTGGCCGCCGCCGGTGATGTCGGCGGAGCGTTCGAGAGCCTCGATCTGATCCTCCATGAGCGACTTGGAGTCGTAGAGGAGACGACCGATCAAGGTCGACTTGCCGTCGTCGACAGAGCCGCAGGTATTGAAGCGGAGCAAGTCGACGGGATGAGAATATAAAGAGGACATAGACTGGATCGGTTAAAAATATCCGGCCTTCTTGCGGTCTTCCATGGCGGCTTCGGAAACCCGGTCATCCGCCCTTGAGCCACGCTCAGTGACCCGTGCGGCGGCGATCTCGGCGATGATGTCATCGCAGTTGGAGGCTGGAGATTCAACACACCCCGTACTGATGATATCACCGATTGTGCGAACGCGGACGATCAAATCTTTTACTTCCTCGTTGGATTTGACCGGCATCAGTTCTGTATCGGGAACCCACTGTCCACCTCGTCGGACGCAGCGGCGCTTGTGGCTGAAATAGATAGAAGGTACCTCAAGCTTCTCTCGTTTGATGTATTCCCAGACATCCATCTCTGTCCAGTTGGAGAGTGGGAACACACGCATATTTTCTCCTGGATTCAGACGTCCGTTGTAGAGATTCCAGATCTCGGGGCGCTGATTCTTTGGATCCCATTGCCCGAAGCTGTCGCGGAAGCTGAAAAAGCGCTCCTTAGCTCGGGCTTTTTCCTCATCCCGGCGAGCTCCTCCGATACAACAATCGAAGCGATACTCTTCAATGGCGCCCAAGAGGACGGGGATCTGTAGTTGGTTGCGGCTAATCTGCCCAGCAGCCTGCACGGCGGTTCCCTTTTCCAGTGCCTCGTCGACCGTGCGGACAATGAGCTTGGCACCCAGTTCCTTGGCGCGGCGGTCACGGAATTCGAGTAGTTCCGGAAACTCGTGGCCCGTGGCAACATTTAGGAAGGGCATCGGGATATCCGAAGGTCGGAAAGCCTTCTCGGCAAGGCGAAGCAGGCAGATGGAGTCTTTACCGCCGGAGAAAAGGATCGCTGGGCGTTCAAACTCCGAGGCGACTTCGCGCATGATGTGGATCGCCTCAGTCTCAAGGTAATCCAGATGGTCAAGGTGGTAGCTCTTCATAGTGAGGTGATTCAGGAAGCCGATTTCGCCGCGGCACCGCCCCATGCGGAGTGAAGTCCGCATTCGCGCTTCTCGTCGGCTTTGGCGGGGTCGAAGTAGTCCCACTCGTTGGGGAGCTTGTGCTCCGCGAGGTAGGATTCCATTTCGGCATCGGTGAGGTAGAAGACGGGGCTGATCTTGAGGGAACCGAAGTTGGCATCTGCGGAAACAATATCGAGCTCCGCGCGGTTCGGATTCTGAACCTTGCGTAGGGCGGTGATCCAGATGGTCGGTGCTAGTTCACACATGCCGCGCTGAAAAGGCTCGAGTTTCATCAAGCCACTGAATCTCTTCAGTCCCTCCTCATCCTCCGGCGTTGGTATCGGGCCATCGATCGCATCACGGTGTGCTGGGGTGACCTTCGGAAGATAGGCTTTCAGATTCAATCCGAGCAGGCCTTTGATTGCTTCGGCATGCTTGTAGGTTGCCGGGCGGTTGTAGCCGTGATCAACCCATAGAACAGGGATAGCAGCTTGGGCTTGCGTGGCCAGATGGAGAAGGACCGCCTCGTAGGGACGGAAGTTCGTTGAAACGATGGCATTACCACCGGCTACCTTTGCACGTTCAATCGCCCACTGGGTAATCTCCAGAGGGCTCTTCTGCCGTAGTTCCTTATTCCAGGCCGTGATCTGTTCAGCGGATACCTTCACGGGCATTAAGCGGCCAAACCACCCTTTGGCGTGCCGACGCTGTGGAAGGTGGCATCCGAGGGGAGGATCTCGCGGTCGCAGAAGTCGCCGAAGCCCTCGCCTTCATTGCGCTCCTTCGCATAGCGCTTGATGATCGGGGTGAGGGTGGAGACTGCATCGTCAATCGTGATGCTCGGCGAGAAAAGTCGGTTGAGTCGGGTGCCGTTGTACTTTGCTCCCAAGTAGAGAGCGTATTTTCCGGGAGCCTTGCCGACGAAACCGATCTCCGCGAGATAGGGGCGACAGCAGCCGTTGGGGCATCCAGTGATACGGAGGCTGATGGCGTCGTCACGCAGACCCGCCTCATCGAGGACATTCTCGAATTTGCCAAGGATCGACGGAAGGTCGCGCTCGCTCTCAGCGAGGGCTAGTCCGCAGGTGGGAAGAGCCACGCAGGAGAGTGCGTTCAGTCGGAGGCCGGAGCGATCGTTCTCATGAGAGAGGCCGTGCTTTTCCAGGATGGCACTGATCTCGGCCTTCTTCTCGGCCGTAACGCCGGAGATGGTGACGTTCTGTGAAGGAGTGAGGCGGAAGTCTCCTTCATGGATTTCGGCGATCTCACGCAGAGCGGTCTTCATGGGCCATCCCTGGACGTCCTTGATGCGGCCGCTCAGAATATGGAGTCCGTAGAACCAGGTTCCATCGGAGCACTCGTGCCAACCGAAGGGATCCTCAATGGTGGTGAAGTTGAAGGGGCGTGCGGGCTCAAGCTGGAAGCTGATGCGCTTCTGAACCTCGCCTCGGAACCACTCGATTCCGCGATCCTGAATCGTGTACTTCAGGCGGGCATGCTTGCGGTTGGTCCGATCGCCAAAGTCGCGCTGGGTGGTGAGTACGGCAGCGCCCACTTCGTTCACTTTGTTTGCGGGGATAAAACCGAGGAGGTCAGCGAGGCGTGGGAAAGTCTCCGCATTGCCGTGGCTCATGCCGAGGCCGCCGCCTACGGTCACATTATACCCGGCGAGTTTTCCATTCTCGACGATCGCGATGTAGCCCAGATCCTGGGAAAAGACATCGACGTCATTGGAAGGAGGGATGGCGAAGCCGGTCTTGAATTTGCGTGGGAGATAGGTGTCACCGTACATCGGCTCAATCTCGGGTTCTCCACCAGCCACGAGTTCCTCGTCGAGATAGATCTCATGATAGGCACGAGTTTTTGGGAGGGCGTAGTTGCTCCAGTTCGAAGCATCCTCGTAGACCTGCTGAAGGATCTCAGAGCGCTCGGGATTCGGAGGGGCCATGACATTGCGGTTCACGTCGCCGCAGGCAGCGATGGAGTCGAGCAGGACCTGGTTTATCCCCTTGATGAGCTTTTTAACGTTTCCTTTCAGCACGCCATGGAACTGGAAGGTCTGGCGTGTTGTCAGTCGCAGGGAGGGGGAGGCAACTGCATCAGCAAGTTTGTCCAGGACGATCCACTGTTTTGGTGTGGCCTTCCCCCCGGCTAGGCGGACTCGGAGCATGAAAGCAAAGGCTTTTTCCTTTCCTTCTTTCTTAAGGGTGTTGCGCAGATCACGGTCATCCTGCATGTAGAGACCATGGAACTTGGAGAGTTGATTGCTCTCTTCGGAAATGTTTCCCGTGGATGTGTCGGCTAGGTCCTCTGCAATATGTCCGCGTAGATGTCGGGAATTGATTTTCATTCCCTCATTTGCGGCTAGGGGTTTGGCTGCGGTGGGTTCAGTGCTCATGGTGTATTGTAAATTATTAATGCGACCTATTATGGCGTTGATTAATGTTGTGAAAGGTCTTTTAAGTTCTGGAATGCTCCGTTTGATTGGCGGATTAACAGAGTAATAGATCTATTTTAGAAGAAATAAATCTCCTGACGAGAAAAATCAGGTATTATTCAGAGATATAACGATCTAATCAATCGATATATAATCACGCTCTCGGATGGGCTGCATCGTATGCACGCTTGAGGCGATCAGTGGTCACATGGGTGTAGATCTGGGTCGTGGTGAGGCTAGCATGTCCGAGCAGTGACTGAACGCTTCTAAGATCAGCTCCATTATCCAGCAAGTGAGTGGCAAAAGAGTGACGGAGTTTGTGAGGACTGAGCGTTGATGGAAGTCCGGCGGCCTGGACATACTTTTTCAACAGGAGCCAGATCGATCGGTGTCCCAGTCGCTTGAGGCTTTTGTTCAGAAAAAGGGGGCCACTTTGCACGTTCGCCTGATGGCGGTAATGTGACAGGGCTTCCAGCGCAAGTCCTCCTACAGGGACGATTCGCTCACGCGACCCTTTTCCCATCACACGCACCGTCTCCCCGATCGGATCAAGATCCTTTACATCAAGGGAGGCAAGTTCAGCAAGACGTAGTCCTGAGGAGTAGAATAGTTCGAGGATTGCGGCATCACGGAGATGCATCCACCCTGGTGCCTGTTTTGACTTTATTTGTACGATAGGCTGATCGAGCAGTACGCTTACCTGAGGCATGGTCAGGAACTGGGGTAGCTTTTTCTCGAGTTTTGGGAGGGAGACAAACTTTAGGACATTTGAAGGAAGAACATCCTGCGCCGTCAGATAATTGAAAAAGCTGCGCAAGGCCGAAAAGGTGAGGCGGATCGTCGCGCGGGAGCGCCCCTTTTTCATCATCTCAAAGAGGAATGCCCTGAAATCATCGGCTGTTGCATGGTTCCAAGCCAGTTGAGGGCGGAATTTTTGAAACTGTTCTAGTGACTGGCCGTATGCTTTGAGCGTTTGAAGGGAATAGTTTTTACCCTCACCTAAATGCTCCAAAAACTCCTCTTTGAGGAGATCGGAAGGGACCGGCGTTTCCAATTTGTTAAAGGAATTTCTTGATGGGGAGCGGCGGCTCATCGTTTCCGAAATGTAAACAAGCCCAGCTACCGTTAGCAAATTCTGTGATCGCCATGACATGGAATCTTGGAAAATGTAGGAATGATGACTGGGCCACTTTTTACGATAGGATTCCTCCGGAGGGGGTATTCCCCAACCGGAGGTGTAGAGGTCTATCTCAAGGGGTTGGCAGAAGGTTTGCGCAGGGAGGGACATCGTGTCGTTCTGCTTGGCACTGAGGAGTGGCCTATGGAGGAGTGGCCCGGGGGTGAGATTCTCAGGTGCAATGGACAATCTCTCTCCAAATATAGTGCTGAAGTGGCGAAACTGAGGGATTCCTCAGGGATCTCCTTTGACGTGATTCTTTCGGTCGAGAAGGTTCCTGGTTGTGATCTCTACCGAACAGACGAGGGGCTCCATGCTGCGTGGCTACAGCAACGTTCCAAGTATATGAATCCTTGGGCCAGGATCTTTCAGAAAATCAGTCCTAAGCACTTGGAAAAACTGAGATTGGAGAGGGAACTCTTCACTGCTTCCTCGACGAGGCGAATTATATCTCTCTCCGATAAGATCAGTCGTGAGATCAAGAACCTCTATGGCTATCCGAAAGAAAGGATTACCCTCATTCGCAACGGTGTTCCCAGCAGGGCCCCAACCAAATCAGATGAACGATTGAAGGCCCGCGTGGACATCGGCATTCCAGTAGAAGAACAAGTGGTTCTCTTTGTGGGAACAGGTTGGGAACGTAAAGGCCTCCGTTTCGCGATTTCCGCAGTCGAGAAGCTCAATGCAGAGGGGTATCCGAATGTGAAGCTTTTCGTCGCGGGGAAGGGGGATCGCAGACGATATGCCTCACCCTGCATACGGTTTCTAGGAGGAGTTTCGAAGATGTCTGCGGTTTACGATGCCGCTGATATTTTTCTCTTTCCTACCCTCTTTGATCCTTTTCCCCTAGCTACCCTCGAGGCGCTGAGTGCTGGATTGCCCGTCATCACGACGGCTGCCAATGGCGTCTCAGAAATCATGACTCCCGGAGTTCACGGGGAGGTAATCGCCGAGTCCTCGGATCTTCAAGCGCTTTCCAGTGCTCTTCAAAAATGGTTCGGTATCCTGAAAGATCCCGCTCGATCGGATCAGGCCCGCTCAGACTGTGCAAAGCTGGCCTCGAAGCTTACCTTGGATAAAAACCTCAGGGAGACGCTTACCGTGATCAGCGAAGTGATCGCGGAGAAGAAGAACTAAAAACTGAACCGCGGGATCGTTTCGCACTAAACAACCCGGTCCACAGTGACCTCGACGACCATTTTACGAGTTCCCTTGCCCCGGAAGGTGCCTCCAACAGGTCTGATGTCGCTGTAGTCACGGCCAACAGCCAGTTTCACGTAGCGGGTATCAGTTTCACGGCGGTGCGTAGGATCATATCCCTTCCAGCCATATCCAGGAATAAAAACCTCGAGCCATGCATGGCTGGCCTCAATTTCCCCTGGAAGGCGGTTCTTGTTAAGGAAATATCCACTGACGTAGCGCGCCGGGATGCCATGAGTCCGGCAGAGTCCAAGCATGAGGTGGGCGAAATCCTGGCAGACCCCCTGCTTCTTCTTTACGACCTCGACGGCTCGTGTGTTCACGTTCGTTGAGAGTGGTGTATACTTATAGTTTCGATGAATGTGTTCTCCGATTGCCACCGTATCCGGCCAGATGTCCGTGACCCCAGAGGGAAGAGCATCAACAGCTTCTCGCCAGACATCCGCCTCAAGGGATACGAATTCCGAGCTATGGAGGAAGTCGAAAAACTGCTCTTTCATCGGTGATGCAGAGATTGCATCGGGTCCGGCAACAGGTATTGGTCCACGGCTTTCCGGGAGTGTCTGGACACTGGAGATGGCCTGAACCTCAAGTGACTCGTGCGGTTCGGGCACATCAAAGTAATGGACGCAGTTCGCGTAGAAGTCGGGATAATCCCGGACGGGGGAGTTGGGATTAATCTTGAAATGAAAATCGCGGCACTGCTGAAGTGAGTCGCTGACCGGTTGGAGTCGAGCCTCGTTGAAACTGTCCTTGACATGCCCCTCGTAGGTATAACGCGTGAGGTGAGAGATGTTGAGAAGCAGTGGCTCTGTCCAAGGAAGTTCCTTACTTCCCGTGCTGGCATTATCTGTGAAAATCATGGCTATTGCTGCTGCATCTGCTGCTGTTGAAGGAAGATCTCTGATTCGAAATCAACCGGTGGATGGTACATGTATTCCTGATAAATATGATCATCGAGGTTATCGAGTGTTGCCTGTACCTTTTCCAAGAACTGATGAAGTCCGCTGTTAAGAATCTCATCGATGGTCAGGAAGTTCAGGTCGGAGAGTAACTTCCCGAAAGCCCGCTCTTCATCGCTCTTGTATTCACGACGTTCCTTACCGCTCAGCCGGTGCAGGTCTTCGTCGAGATGACGCATGCAGGACATGATCGATCTTGGAAAGGTGGTGGAGAAGATCAGGAACTCGGCTACTTTTTTTGGCAGGATATCTTCCACATGAAAGCGCCGATAAGCTTCAAGTGCGCTTGCAGAGCGGAGGATGGCTTGCCATTGGGCTGTATCGATAGCTCCACCCACATCGGCCACGCTGGGAAGGAGAATATGATACTTGATATCCAGAATGCGGGTGGTCTTGTCCGCACGCTCGAGGAACTTGCCCAAGTTGATGAATTCGTAACCTTCGTTGCGGGTAAAGGTCGATCCGGTGAGGCCCTGGAAGAGGTGGGAGTATTTCTTGATTTGCTCGTAGAACTCGTGGGCACCTGTCTGCCAGACCTCCCTTGCGTTCTTCGACTTGAGGAAGAGGTAACACTCGTTGAGGGTCTCAAACATTTCCAACGAGATTTGGTCACGCACCTGGCGGGCGTTTTCACGGGCTGAAAAAAGGCACGAGATAATGGAATTGGGATTCTCTTCACGGAAGGTCAGAAACTCAGTGACTGTCTCACTGTCAGCCTTGTCATAGAGCTTGAAAAAGGTCTCCTCGTCTCCGGCCGAGCAGAGGATGGGCAACCAATGATCCTTCAGTTGTTGGTCATTAAGATCAGAAAAATCGAGCATCAACTGAAGGTTTACGTCCAGCAAGCGGGCGATATTTTCGGACCGCTCGATGTAGCGGCTCATCCAGTAGAGGGAGTTGGCCACTCTGGAAAGCATAACCAGATTATCGCGCCGGTTTGAAATCGGCTTCTGGTTTGTGGAAATCGTCAGTTCACTCATGAATTGAAAAATATAATTCCTCGGGTCTTAAGGTTTAAAGGGGCTGAAATCTTGAGCCTTAGGAATCGCCGTTGAGTACCCATGTGTCTTTTGAACCGCCACCTTGGGAGGAGTTCACTACAAGTGATCCTTTGCGCAGGGCGACACGGGTCAGGCCGCCTGGAGTCACGGAGATATTTTCTCCATAGAGGATATAGGGGCGGAGATCGACATGACGCCCCTCGAGAGTGCCTCCCTCGTCGCTACTGCACCATGTGGGATGACGTGAGAGCGAGATCGGGTGTTGGGCGATAAAGTTGCGCGGGTTTGCCCTAATCTGATCCCGGAAAGTTGAAATTTCTTTCTGGGTGGCCCAAGGGCCCATGAGCATGCCGTAGCCCCCCGCCTCATTGGCCGATTTAACGACCAGCTTTTCCAAATTATCAAGGATGAAGAGCCGATCCTCATTCTCACTGGCCAGGAAGGTATCGACATTCGGCAGGATCGGCTCCTCCCCGAGGTAATACTTGATAATCTTCGGGACGAAGTAGTAGACCACCTTGTCATCGGCCACTCCAGTCCCGATGCTATTGGCTAGGCTCACATTGCCGGAGCGATAGGCATTGACGAGGCCTGGAACCCCGAGCAAGGAATCGGGACGGAAAACGGTGGGATCAAGGAAGTCATCGTCGATCCGGCGGTAGATGACATCGACCGGAACGAGTCCGGAGGTGGTACGCATGTAGACACGTGCATCACGGACAACAAGGTCGCGACCCTCGACGATCGGGATTCCCATCTGTCGAGCAAGGAATGCATGCTCAAAGTAGGCGCTGTTGAAGACTCCCGGAGTCAGGAGAACGACGTTTGGCTGGGAGCTTGGCAGCGAGGCAGGGGCTACATACTGGAGGACTTTGCGGAGTTCCGCCGAGTAACTATCGACCGGGTGAACACGCGCGGAACGGTAGAGATCGGGAAAGGCCCGCTTGAGGGCGGCGCGGTTCTCAAGCATGTAGCTGGCCCCTGAGGGACAACGCAGATTGTCTTCAAGGACCAGGTAATTACCCTGCCGATCACGGATGAGATCAGTTCCGCAGATGTGGATGTAAATGTCCTTGGGGACATTGAAACCCATGAATTCCCTGCGGAAATGTTTGGCTCCCAAGATATAGTGCGGCGGGATAATCCGATCCTTCAGGATCTTCTGATCGTGGTAGATGTCGTGGAGGAAGAGATTGAGTGCCGTGATGCGCTGAATGAGTCCCTTCTCGATCCTCTGCCACTCGGTGTCAGGGATGACTCGCGGCATGAGATCGAATGGAAAGATGCGCTCGGTCCCCTGATCATCGTTGTAGACGGTGAAGGTCACACCGCTCCGCATGAAGGCAAGGTCCACAGCTGTTTGCTTGCGCCGGTGTTCGGCTGGATCTAGTGCCTTAAGTCGGTCGGCAACCTTCTGATAGTGTGGTCGTACCCCTCCCTCTTCACGGAACATCTCGTCAAAAAAATCTTCCGTCTTGTAGTCGTCTGTCAGCATGGGATGGGGAATTCGTGATGGTGTTGCCTTGAGTAGGCAAAAAATAAAAGCAAATATCAGGCCAAAATGCTATCTTGTTGGGACCTCAGTATTGCAGAAGCAACTCCTTGATCTTCAATTGATAGTTATCCCGGGCATTGAGAGCACGCAGGCATCCATGACGGTCGATCAGCCAGAGTGTCGGGAGCGCATTGATCCCAAGGCGTCGAGCCATGCTGGATTGCCACCCTTTTCCGTCAAATGCCATGGGCCAGTCGATATGAAGGGCTTTTGTTGCCGCCGTGAGATCTTTTTTATCCTGATCGAAGCTCACTCCGATAACTTTAAGGCCGGGTATTTCTGAGGCATAGGTGGCAAAGTCGCGGATCCAAACCAGACAGGGAGCTGATTCTGCCGCCCAGAAGACAATGGCCACAACATCACCACGGTATTGGGAGAGGTCAATCTGTTCACCATGAGTGTCCTTAAAGCTGAGTTGGACAGGCTTACCCAGTTGATCCAGACGCCGCAGATCATCCTCCAACTTCATTTTTAAAGCTTCATCGCTCGATGTGATTCCAAGGGCTATTGCCTCGTTGATGAGTTTGCGTTTCTGTACTGGATCATTGTCACAAAGAACCGAGGCTTCGGCCAACAGTCGTGGAGCCCTTCGGTCGCTTGGAAATTCGTTTGAGAAAATACGGGCGCTGGTCACGGCACGTTCACGTCGCTGATCCGCATCATTGCCAAGATTCTGCCACTGCAGGGAGATCCTCCGGAACATTGTTTCCGCACGTTGAGTCGGATCGGAAGCCTGCTTTTCAAGCTCCATCAAGCGCACAAGTGCCACATTGACTGCTCTGGGATCCGGTTCGAGGGAAGCAAGCCGTGCTCTAGCGACTTCGAGTCTCACCTTTGATTCATAGGAGTGGGAGTCATTTGGGAAATCCTTGAGGAACGACTCATTGGCCCTGATCTGCTGATTGAAGTGGGAAGCCATGGCTGATTTTGCCTTGCCAGGGTCTGACGAGAGTTTGGTAACGGGAAGATCCAGTGCTGTCACCTCGGCCCAATCCGCGTGACCCTTAGGCAGTATGCCTCCAATAAGGGCAATAATCAGGAAAGCTGAGCGACGATTCATCGGATGTTTTGGGAAGGGGCAGGATTTGCTTTGAGGGTCATGTAGACAGGGCAGTGATCACTCGCCTCGTTCCAAAACGAAGGGCGACAGATTCCACATTGAGACGGCTCCATGTCGCTTTCAAGCTTCTTGGAAACCATCAGGTAATCGATGCGCGAATAGACGTCGGCGTATGCCCAGAACTCCGTCCAAAACTCACCCCGATCATCAGTCAGTGGGAGTGCCTTGAGGCTGTCAGGCCATTCCGGTTTTCCCATGATTTCCCAGATCGTCTTCTCGTTCTTCGTGTCGTTGAAATCTCCCATTAGGACAAGGCGCGCCGATGGGTCCGTGCGCAATATATCGCGGACATAGCGCCTGAGATATTGAGACTCAGCCAGCCGCATTTTAGCCTCATCGTATTCAGCGACTTCGAGCTTGGCTTTCAAATGGACGCAGAGGATGCGAATCCGCTTTGCGGGGTACGGCTCAACCGTGACGTCCAGAATACCCCGTGGGCTGTGAAGAGTGATGCCGTTTACCCGTAGTGGCATGTCGTTCTGCGAATGGTTCTCCACGATAGGAATGTGGCTCAGAAGGGCGACGTGGCGGGTAGTGTCGGCGGCTTCGAGGTATTCTGAATAAGGAAAATCAAGGCCCTCCTTGCGTAGTCGACGCTGCAAGTCGTCAAACTGCCTGGGCTCCCCGATCTCTTCCAAGCCTATCACGTCGGGTCTTATCACACCGATCATGCGGACGACGGCGTTGCGTTCCCTCTCCGGTTTCCCGGCTTTCGCCCTTAGGACTCCATCGATCCGACGCGGCATCGTGATGTAGTTCTCCACATTGTAGGAAGCGATCCGAAATCCGTTCGTTCCTCCGCCATAAACGACACCGACGAATAAGAAATAACTAAGGACGATCCCCAGTGCAGAGATCGTCTTCATAAACTAGCTCCAACTCTCAGTCGATAGTAGCGATCTTATCTTCAGGAAGGTTTCTGCTCGTCCTTGATGGGAGCAGGTGATGTTGAAATTGACTCCGATGTGGCAGGAGCGGCGGCTGCGATCTCTGGATTGGAAACTGTATTCGTCTTTGCGACCTCCTTATCAAACTCATCCTTGGCTTTTTTAAACTCGTTCACGCTCTGGCCAAGGCCCCGTGCAAGCTCTGGAAGACGTTTCGCGCCAAATAGAACCAAAACGATCACCAGCAGGATGATCAAGTCAGGTCCGCTCGGAATACCGAAGGCCAGCAGGGGATGAAATCCAGAATGAAGAGTGATATACTGCATACTTATTTCCTAACACTCTGGGGGCGTCATGCAACAAATCTTCACGTTTCGAGTGTTTCTTCCTGAATGAATTGGTGTCCTGTGAAGTCAAAAGAGGGAGGCATGACGAATGGTTGCCCAAGTCTCAGGCGCAGTTGTAGGATATAGCGATGAGTCGGGTGTTCTTTCTGATTGTTATGTTTTTGGGATCTGCTGATTTGGCCATGAGTAATAATGCTGGAGCAGATGTCGCTCCCAAGCAGAAGGGAATGCTCGATCGAATTCTCCATCCCGATACCAAGTCCAAGAGCCCCTACAACGATAAAATATACCACCCTTTGGGAAGTGTAAAAATGAAGGAGCTCAATACCAAGGTGTATTCCGGAATCAAGGAATTCGGATCAAAGTCATTCGCGACCAAGTCCTTTGACGGGATCAAAAAAAACTGGCTCGGACGTTTTATCTTTCCGGATAAAAACATCGAAGATTATCAGGTGAAATCCCTCGGTGGCCCCAAGAGCTTTCCAACCAAAGAGGTCGCGACGGGCAGTTACTCTGGCTTGGATAAGAAAAGCCCTTACTCGGCCCGTGATTCGTACGCCACACGCAACTACACACCGAAAGGTGCGACCCAAGGGGCCATTGATAACAATGAAAAGCTTCAGCAGGCGGTCAAAAAGGGTCTTACCATGGATGAGGTGAGGAATCTCCTCAACAAAGCGCCCTGATTCTGTTCACCTCAAGCTTCTATTTTTCAGTAAAGAACCCACATGATTGCTCCCGCTGACCAAATTGCCCCGCTCGTATCTGGATGTGCCCAAGTCCTCAGTGAGAAAGAACTTGCCGCCATGTTGGCTCTTGGACGCCCTCTCAAGGTGAAACTAGGAGTGGATCCCACTTCACCTGACATCCATCTTGGGCACACGGTCGGTCTCTCGAAGTTGCGCCAGTTTCAGGAGCTTGGCCATGAGGCGGTCCTAATCATCGGTGACTTCACGGCCATGATCGGCGACCCGAGCGGTCGCTCGGCCACCCGTCCCCACCTCTCCCACGAGCAGGTGATGGAGCATGCCAAATCCTATCAGGATCAGGCGTTCAAGATTCTGGACCCCGAGAAAACCTCGGTCCGCTTCAATGGTGAGTGGTTCGGCAAGATGACCTTTCAGGATGTAATCAGGCTCAATAGCCGTGTCACTCTCCAGCAGATGCTCCAGCGCGAGGATTTCCGCGGGAGGATTGACAAGGCGCTCCCTGTGCGTGCCCATGAGATCCAGTACCCGATCATGCAGGGATGGGATTCGGTGGTGATCAAGGCTGATGTGGAACTCGGTGGCACCGACCAGCTTTTCAATATTCTTGTCGGACGTGATCTCCAGCACGAGGAGGGACAGCATCAGCAGGTGGCCATGATGTTGCCCATTCTGACCGGTCTTGACGGGATCCAGAAGATGAGCAAGAGCCTTGGTAATGCCGTCGGTGTTACCGAGTTGCCCGGAGAGATGTTTGGAAAGCTCATGAGTATCTCTGACGAGCAGATGGGGGACTACTATCGTCTCCTGCTGCAGGAGGAGCTTTCCCCTGAAACCCATCCGATGGATGCGAAGAAGACACTGGCAGAACGTCTGACCGCCCGATTCCATTCCCTCGCAGAAGCCCGACATGCGCGCGAAGAGTTTGAACTCCGTTTTTCAAAGAAGGATCTCGATGCTGCCGACCTGCCTCTCTACACGCCAGCGGTTGATCTTCCCCGCGACATTATTTCGCTTGGGGTCGATGCCTTTGAGCGAGCATTTTCAATGAAAAAGTCGCGTGGTGACGTTCGCCGTCTTGTCGAGGGGGGGAGTATCTCCTGGAAGGGTGAGAAAATCACGGATCCCAAGGCTCTTCTCTCCCTGGATGAACCGGGTGTCTTGAAGCTGGATCGTAGGAATGCCGTTCGTGTCGGATAGGTGAGGGGCGTGGGTTATGAAGCATAGGGGATGTCTTTACGATCCAAAACCCCTATGGCAAATTTCCCGCTTCCTAATTTCAATGTGACGATTTCATCACTGAGGGAGTTGGGGCTTGCGGGTAGAACCCCTCAACTGGCACAGATGTAAAATTGCCATGACTAAGAATCTCTTCGGAAAAATCACCCCGGCCGGTCTTTCACAAGCAAAGAAGGAAGCTTCTGAAAGTGTGACGGATCACGAGAAGCGGTTGCTTGAGGTCTGCTGCAAGCAGCTTGATAACGCTCTCTTCTTCATGAAGAGCCGCGAAGAGGGACTGGTATCGATAGAGGTAGAAGACCTCCGTGAGGAGTGGGGCCCGAATGACCTGGGCCAGAAGAAAAAGCACGGCTTCATCATGGAGATCCTGATGAGGTGCAAGAATCCCCTCGTGATTCAGTTACTGGTGATCGCCTCAATTTCTTTGGCAACCGGTGATGCCGCCTCTGCCATCATTGTGGGTCTCATGGTTGTCATCTCTGTGGGACTCTCCTACTATCAGGAGAGCAAATCGGGTAAAGCCGTGGAGAAACTCAATGCCATGGTGCAGACCAATTGCCATGTGATCCGTGAGGGAGGGGAGGTGGAAATCCCGATGTCCGAGATTGTGCCGGGTGATGTGGTTGTCCTTCAGGCTGGATCAATCATTCCTGCCGACCTTCGCCTGATCTCAGCCAAGGATTTCTTTGTCAGTCAGTCCTCCCTCACCGGTGAGTCGATGCCAGTGGAGAAGCACGCCGAGACACCTAGCGAACCTTCCAAAGCTGTGATCGAGATGCCGAACGCGGTCTTCCAGGGAAGTAACGTGGTGAGCGGCACAGCCAAGGCGGTCGTCGTGAACACCGGACTTCGGACCCACTTTGGCTCGATCTCCGAGAAGCTTGGCAGTGCTCCGGTGTTGACGAGCTTCGACCGAGGCATCGCTGGATTCACCTGGCTCATGATCCGCTTCATGCTGGTGATGGTCAGTGTCGTCTTCCTCATCATTGGGATCACGAAGCACGACTGGTCCGGCGCGCTCATGTTCGGACTGGCCGTATCGCTCGGCATGACTCCCGAGATGCTTCCGATGATGGTGGCGGTGAACCTCGCCAAGGGAGCCCTTGCGATGTCGAAGAAGAAGGTGATCGTGAAGAAGCTCCATGCGATCCAGAACTTCGGCGCCATTGATATCCTCTGTACGGACAAGACCGGAACGCTGACGCAGGATCGTGTTATTCTCGAGAAGTATGTTGATGTGACGGGCCGGCAGAGCGACGACGTTCTCCGCTATGCCTACATGAATAGCTACTATCAGACGGGATTGCGCAACCTGCTGGATAACTCCGTCCTCTCCCATACTGATCTCGATGTGGACCGAGGATGCAAGAAGGTCGATGAGATCCCCTTCGACTTTCAGAGGAAGCGAATGAGCGTAGTTGTTGATTACGAAGGTGACCACGTCCTCATCTGCAAGGGGGCGGTCGAAGATATCTTCAAGAGCTGCACCCATTACCAGGTGGACGAAGAGGTCTACATGATGATTGATCTCATCAAGAACGATCTCTTGGAGGAATTTGAGGCCTTGAGCCGCGATGGCTACCGTGTGCTTGGCATTGCCTACCGTGAGTATCCCCGTGAGAAGGGATCCTTCTCCATTGCCGACGAGAGTGATCTGACCCTGCTAGGGTACATCGCCTTCCTTGATCCTCCCAAGGAGTCTGCCGCAAAAGCCATCGCCTCGCTCGCCGGCTACGGAGTCACCACCAAGATTCTTACCGGTGATAATGCCCTCGTCACCCGTAAGATCTGCAAGGATGTCCACCTGGAAGCCGGAGAGATTATCACGGGCGACATGATCGTCGGCCTCAACGAAGACCAATTGGGCGATCTTGCCGAGAAGACCAGCGTCTTCGCACGCCTTTCACCCGCTCAGAAGGAGAGCATCATCATGGCCCTACAGAAGAAGGGGCATGTGGTCGGTTACATGGGCGATGGTATCAATGATGCACTCTCCATGCGGGTCGCCGACGTCGGTATCTCGGTCGATACAGCCGTCGATGTGGCCAAGGAATCCGCCGACATCATCCTGCTCGAGCGGAGCCTCATGGTGCTTGAGGATGGTATCCTTGAGGGGCGCAAGGTCTTCGCGAACATCATCAAGTACATCCGGATGGGGGCGAGTTCCAACTTCGGCAACATGTTCTCCATGGTCGGCAGCAGCTACTTCTTGAAGTTCCTACCCATGCTTCCTGTTCAGGTGCTGGTGAATAATCTGCTCTATGATTTCTCCCAGATCGGCATCCCTTACGATCATGTCGACACCGAGTACATGCAGAAGCCCCGCAAGTGGAACATCGGCAATATCCAGAAATTCATGATGTGCGTGGGGCCTACCAGTTCCCTCTTCGATTACACGACATTCGCCGTGATGCTCTACTTCTTTAAATGCAGTAACCTGAACCTTTCAGCTCCTATCGAACTCCTCCACCGCTTTGCAGGGGGGCCGGGAGTGGCCAATGACAATACTTACGCGGCCTCCCTCTTTCACTCCGGATGGTTTGTGGAGTCGATTATCACCCAGACGCTGATCGTCCACGTCATCCGTACACGGAAGGTCCCGTTTTTCCAAAGTTGTGCCAGTCCCGCGCTCATTCTTTCCACGGTGATCATCATCGCGATCGGTTCTGCGATTCCTTATATCCCACCCGTGGCAACTTATCTCGGCATGGTCCCGCTTCCACCGATCTACTGGGCCTTCATCGCCGCCACGATTCTCTGCTACGTAACGCTCACCCACTCGGTGAACGCATGGTTTGCCAGAAAGTTCGGGATTGATTAAGACTGGTAAACTCCATCGCCATGAAAGCCCTACTCAACGCTCTTCAGGAAGGTCGTCTCGTCGAACTTCCTGACAATATCAAGACCGATGCCCTGGAGTTCTTGGGAACTCTTCTTGAGGCCATTCCCGAGATTGCCGATGAGGGGGGGATCACAGAGAAGGCTTTTGCTCGCGAAAAACAGCATAATACCGGTATTGGAAAGGGGTGGGCTTGTCCTCATGCCACCTCCGATCACGACGGAGAGTTGCTCTGTTCGGTAGGATGGAGCCCCAAGGGTATCGATTACGGATCTCCGGATGGTGTCCCTGTGCATCTCGTGGTCATGTACTATGTTCCGGACTCTCAGAGGAACTCGTACCTCAAGGAGATCTCTCAGTTGGCCAAGGCGATCCATCAGAATGAAGACCTGCAAAAGCTTCAGGAACTTGAGGACCTCTCCGATGTTCGCCATGCCCTCCTGGACGCCATCACCCATGCGATCGAATCGGTAACGCCCGAGGCGCGGGCCCGGATGATCCAACTCGAAGTGCGCCATGCAGAAGCCGCTGCTGTTGCAGAGGAGACGGCAGACCTACTCACCCTTGATCCGATCGCTCGCTCGATCCGCCCTCTTGCGATCCTTGTTATTCCCGGTTCTAAGCCGGTCGTGCTTTCTCAGGACAAGACGCTGGCTGATGCACTCGAGAATTCCGCTACCCTTGCTGACGATCTTGCCAAGGGGGGGCATTCCGTTGTGGGTGATATCAACGTCGTTCTCCGTTCCAGTGAGCATTTTGCGGGGGAGAGGGTGCTTCACGAGTGTGTGGCATTCAGAGGCAAAGCCTCTTAGAGGCTGGCTTGGGATTTTGGCGCAGCGCGTTGTTGCTGCTCGCTCGCAGTAGTTTACGACATCTTTGCTCTCGCACCCAACCCGGCATCCAAACTTCCAAGCCTCTATAGAAGTAGCTGGTTCAACTCCCGCCAGCCCGATTTCTCGTATTTCATGGAGGACTCCTTCCATCTAAACAGGTTCCAGCGGAATGGTGGGTAGTTGAGTTTTCTAAAGAGTAATAGAATAGCTGTAAATTGTTATGCATTTGTCACATTTGATCCATTGACGGAGATGCTTGAAGTGCTAATAAAAAAATCACATACATTCCAACATACCCCATGAACGCTGGTTTTAATCCACTTGCAGCCTTTCTTTGCCTTATTTTGCTCATCCCACAAGTTGCTAGTGCCGCAGTGGCATACACCAACTCCCTGAAGGACACGGTTAAGGTGCTTTCTGATTTTACCGATTACACGACTATTGACTCGGACTATGTCAACACCCCTACCGGCGGCTATTTTCTAGTCGATACCAATAACGGACTGGAACTGCTTTCAACTGCTCCAAACTATGTGGATGGTCTCGGTGCGTTCAACCATGTCCTAAAGGCCTCCAACGACTGGAAAATCACTATCCAGTCCCATATCTCAGCATTCACCAACAACCAGACGAACCCGTTCTACTCTGCTGGTATCAGTCTCGTGAAAACATCCATCAATGGATTGGAGTACCCGAATAGGGTTGATTTGAATCTTTGTCGCACGGTCGGCATTGGAGGAAGTCTTTCAAACTCCATCGTCAGCAGTCTCTACATCAACAATGGTGAGACCGACAAGATTGCTAACAAGAACCTTACGGATGCCTATCTCCAGTTCATCTACAAGGCTTCATCCAAGACTCTAACCACCGGATACAGCACCAATGGTTCCAACTTTTCCACGATTCAATCCTACAATCTTGGTGCTATTTGGGGCATCAAGCCTACTGATGGATTCACTTTGGGAGTTGCTGCCAACAACCAACCTGATGGTCGTGTGATCCCCACATACTCAGTGACTGTTGGACAAATGTATCTCAATAACCTGACCATTAATTCTCCCACTGCCTCAGCAACTCCGACGACCAATCAAGGTGGTGGGGTTACTGGTGGATCACTCTCCGGATCGCTCTCTTTAGGAGCAACCACGGTGAATGGTGGTGGATTCAATACTTACTACATGGGAGGAAGTGTCGTTGATGCAGGATCTCTCATATTAAGCAATGCCTATACAAATACAAATGGCACTTGGATCTTAAACACCAATATCCTCACAAACATCGGCAGTATCACCAACACAAACAGTAACACCAATATCCTCGGCGGAGGTGGCTTTACCAATGGTGGGAATAATGGGTTTACAAACACCAACTCAATTGGAGGGGATTGGGGTTCATTCACCAACACGAATAGTATCGGGGGTATCGGGGGTGGCAGTATCGGTGGCTTACCCCCTGGATTCGTCCCTGGAGGATTGGTAACAAACCCAAATTCCCCACTTAACTAGAATAGGGAATTCACAGTCTTTACAAAAAAGACCCATCCACATCATCGGGGGTGGGTTTTCTTTTCTAACCATCAGCCCGAGGCTCGGGTTTCTTTATTTCTTATAAAAGTACGCAACCCTGCCGGTAATGCCGCAGAAGAGATGCCATGCTATCGTATCCGCCTTGGCGGCGACTTCGGTGGCGGTGATTTCTTCTTTGCCCTGTTTGCCAACTAGAACGGCCTCTTCTCCGACTTTGATTCTCTTGACCGCTGAGACGTCGACCATGATCTGATCCATGGTGACGCGGCCGAGGAGTGGGCAGCGCTTCCCCTTGATCAAGACGGAGGCACCTTTGCCCGAGAGATGTCTGGGGTAGCCGTCTGCGTAGCCAACTGGTAATATGGCGACCTTTGTTGCACGCGGTGTCCGGTAGGTGCTGCCGTAGCTGATCCCATGTCCCTTGGGGAGCTCGTTCAGAAAGGTCACTGAGGCTTTCCAACTGAGGGCGGGTTTCAAGAATTTTTGAAACTTCTGGACAGGAGAGACTCCGTAGAGGGCTAGTCCTACGCGCACAAAATCATGTGCATGAGCTGGAAAGAGCATGGTGCCTGCGGAGTTCAGGATGTGAATTGGCACCTTAGGCTCAAATTCCCGAAGATAGGATAGCAACTCATTAAAAGTTTTTAGCTGTCCATTGGTGGAATTGCTGTCGCTGTCTGCTGAATGAAGGTGTGTCGAGATGCTATGAAGAGTGAGGGGGAGCTTACGGATCTCGCGAAGGATGGCGAAGGTCTGCTCGGGTTGCGCTCCAAGTCGTCCCATGCCCGTATCGATCTTGAAATGGATCAGGGCACTGACTGGAGCCGCTTGCGCATAGAGTTCGGCTTCTTTGATCGTGGAGATGGTGGGGATAAACCCCTGACTTCCAATCTCCTGGTACTCTGAGGGGAGGGCGGCGCTGAGGAGGAGGATTGGTTTCTTTTTCTCAGTTCCCCGAAGCTGGATGCCCTCTCCGAGGGAGGCAACGGCAAAGACCTCGACCCCGGGACTCAAGGTAGAGGCCACTTCGTTGAGGCCATGTCCATAGCCGTTGGCTTTCACGACAGCCATAATGCCGGCTTTTCCTGCCATCTTCTGAACGGCTTCGAGATTATGCCTGAGGGCCGCATGATCGACTTCGACCCAGGTACGCATTGGAAGAGTGGCTGGGTGATACTGCATCACAGGATTATGTGTCAGTTTAAGACCTAGGAAAAGTTGAAGCGTAAAAAAATTAATGATTGTTCCGTGGCAACCCTCTCACTTTTCAACTTTTTAACTTTTTAACTCAGGGTATCGTGGAACCATGAAGATCATTGTCACAGGAGGTGCCGGCTTTATCGGATCCCATGTGGTTCGTAGCCTCCTCTCAGAAGGGCATGAGGTGACGATCATTGATGACTTCAATGATTTCTATGATCCCACCATCAAGAGGTCGAATATTGCATCCTTCCCCGCACCCGTGGAAATCGCCGAGATTGATCTCAGGAATTGGGAGGCTGTGCTAAGAGTGTTTGAGAAAACGCAGCCCGATGCGGTGATCCATCTTGCGGCCCGAGCAGGAGTGCGTCCCTCGATCGCGGATCCGAAGCTTTACATCGATACCAACATCACCGGCACCTTCCATGTTCTGGAGGCTGCGCGTCGTTCCGGTTGCCAAAAGATTATCTTCGCATCAAGTTCCTCCGTCTACGGTCACTCGAAGACCGTTCCTTTCCGTGAAGATCTACCGATTCTTCAGACCCTATCTCCCTATGCTGCGACCAAGATCGCCGGAGAGCAGCTCTGCGGGAACTATGTGAATCTCCACGGAATGAGGATCGCCTGCCTCCGCTTCTTCACCGTCTACGGTCCGGGGCAGCGTCCGGATCTTGCGATTCACAGTTTCACCGACGCCATTGAGAATGGCCGACCCATCAAGCAGTTCGGCGATGGATCCACCCGCCGTGACTACACCTACATCGATGATATCGTCCAAGGGGTGCTTGGGGCACTCTCCTATGTCGATGGTGAGGGTCCGCTCTTCGAAATCTTCAATCTTGGAGAGAATGAGACGACGACCTTGGCAAAGCTCATCGCCGCAATTGAGAAGGCCTTGGGGAAGAAGGCCGTGATTGAGCGTTTACCCGAGCAGAAAGGGGACATGCCTCTGACTGCGGCAGATATTACCAAGGCAAGAACACTGCTCGGTTATTCACCCAGCACACCGATCCGGGAAGGCATTCCCAAATTTGTGAACTGGTACCGGGAACTTAACTCTCATGATAAGTTTAATAACTTGGGAGTCTGATGATGAATCCTCTCAATCCAGTTCGACTTCTTCAGGAGTTAATCCGCATTCCGAGCGTGAACCCCGAAGGTGAGCCAGGTGTTGCCAATCCCGGTGAGGGTAACATAGCCGTTGCCCTTGGAAAAGTCCTTGGCGATCTTGGTGCAAAAGTCAGTCTTAGGGAGGTCCTTCCAGGTCGTCCCAATGTGGTGGCACGTTTCCCTTCGGATCGCGAGGGGAAGCCACGTCTGCTTTTTGCTCCCCATACAGATACCGTGAGTGTCGTCGGGATGACGATTGATCCCTTCGGTGGCGAAGTGAAGGAGGGGAAGGTGTGGGGTAGAGGAGCTAGCGACACCAAGGGGCCAATGGCAACCATGATCGCCGCCTTGTCGCGACTTCCTGAGATGATCCCAACTCTGGGATATGAAATCTGGTTTGCCGGTCTCATGGGGGAGGAGTCGGGGCAGTATGGTGCGAAGGCGCTTGCGGAGGAGGAACGATTCGATTTTGTGATTGCTGGAGAACCAACCGACATCAAGACCGTTCATGCCCACAAGGGCTCTCTCTGGGTGACTCTCCTGGCACATGGCAAGGCTGTTCATGCCTCCGCACCCGAACTTGGTGAGAATGCAATCTATAAGATGACCTCCGCCATTGAACGGATCAGGGCATTGGTGCTTCCCGATCTCTCCAAGACCGTTCATCCGCTGCTCGGTAGCTCCACGCTCAGTGTTGGAACAATCAATGGGGGATCCAAGACAAACATTGTCCCAGACCATTGTGAAGCAACCCTCGATATTCGCGTTATCCCCGGCGAAGATCCTCTGCGGATTATTAATCTGATCCGCCAAGCTGCTCCCGATTTGGATGTCGTTCACCTAGGTTCAGCGCCGCTTTATACCAACCCGGATCATCCGCTGATTGCAAAGCTCTCTTCTCTTGGGGCAACCCCTATCGGTGCGCCTTGGTTCTGCGATGCTGCAGTCTTTGCCCAGCAGGGGGTGGCATCCATCGCTCTTGGGCCAGGATCCATCGCTCAGGCTCATACTGCCGACGAGTGGATCGCCTGCGACGATTTGGAGTCAGGCGCTGATTTCTTCGAACGCTTTCTGAGAGCACTGGTTTAAGCTTTTTCCTCAATTTCCAGGCACCTGATGTCGGGAAGGTTGCGGTGCTGGCCAGCGTGATCAAGCCCATAACCGACAACGAATTCATTGGGAATCTCAAAGCCGATATAATCGGAGTGCAGGTGGGCTGCATGGTGTTTCCTAAGCAGGACGCAGGTTCTGACAGAGCGGGCACCTGATTCAAGAAGTGTGGAACTGAGTTTCGTCAGGGTCAGTCCCGTATCAAGAATGTCATCCACGAGCAGGATATCTTGATCGCGAACCAGTGGGGAAACACCCCAAGTCAGATCCAATCTGCCGGAACTGATCCTCTCCTTTCCATAACTGGAGGCCTTAATGGGTATCAGCGTGATGGGCAGGGAAATCTGCCTGATGAGATCCGAGGTGAATATCATTCCCCCGTCTAGTATGGGCATGATGCAGGGTGTCAGTCCCCGCATCTCAAGAGATATCTGCTCCCCAAGAGTGCGGATGCGTTCCTGAATCTCCGCTCGGTCGAGAAGGATACGGGAGAGTCTATCGTCCTTCATCGGGATCAAGTGTTCCGACTGAATGCAGTCCTTTGCCAGAGAGTTCGAAGATTTCGCTGGAAACGGGCATGGGTGAGATCAAGTGATCGTCATGGATGGTTTGGACCGCGGAGGCAATGCGATTGGCTAGTTTTGGAAACACGTAGATTTTATTCCGGCTTGGAATGGTAATGAGTAACTCAGGGCCAAAGATGGCACTGAAACGCTGCAGAAAACCGCGTGTCAGGATACAGGAGGCCACCATGGGATTATCCGAGGTGAGCACGGCCATCTGAATGACTGCGGAGCGATCCCTGACCATGACCGGATCGAGGGTTGCGAGGAGCAGTGAGGCGCGTTCTAGTGATTCCTTGATGAACTTGTCCCAGTCTTTGTCATTAAGTCCGCTCTCCGTGCTCAATGGTTCGGAGACTCCATTTTCGGTGATGCGGGCGGGGAAGAGGATCGTTTGCCTTGATCCCTCAAGGAATCGATGGATGGGAGGGCGTTCAAAGGATCCACCTATCAGGAGGCCGGGATGGGAAGTATCTTTCCCGTCGGCATGAAGCAAAGGGGGCATCCAGGTGGGGGGGACGAATAGAAACAAGACTACCTTAAAGAGGTGGAAGTGAGACTTAAAGATGGATCCCCATGCATTCTGTTGAGACATCCGCTGGTCTTTCCCGATAATAGGGATTAAAAGAGGGGCATTCATGATCACTTTTGTTGAAGGGATATTGGAGGAGGTGTTGCCTAACACGGTCGTCGTCAATGCTGGCGGAATCGGTTACCAGATACTGATCCCTCTTTCGAGTTACAACAAGCTCCCGTCCATCGGGGGCAGGGTCAGGATGCTGACGCATCATCATGTCAGGGAGGATGCCCAGGTGCTTTACGGCTTTTCTTCAACGGAGGAGAGGGATCTTTTCCGCCTCCTGATCGCCCATGTCTCTGGAGTCGGACCGAAACTGGCACTTGCCTTCCTGAGCGGCATGTCCATCGAAGAGTTCAAGGGGGCGGTGGTGACCTCTGATATTACAGCTATCTCCAAGATTTCCGGAGTCGGAAAAAAAACCGCCGAAAGGGTCGTTCTGGAACTCAAGGATAAGCTTGGAGTTGCCGCCGAGTGGGAGGCCGCGAGTCGTGAGAATGCTCCTACGGGGATCGACCGTCACCTTCATGACGCCGTCCTGGCCCTGATTTCTCTTGGGTATAAGCAGGTCGATGCCCACAAGGCGGTCAAAGCTGTCTTGACTAGGATCTCTGCCGAATCCTCCGCTGAGGATGTACTCAGGGAGTCATTGAAGCATCTGCTCACTTGAAGGTGACGGAGTCAGCTCTCCCAACTCCTATTCCGTACGAGGCGCTGACCAAAATGGTGCCGGAGGGTGAGTTCTTTGCCGGAAAAGAATGGAGATGGGCTCCGGTTCCTTTTCGCCTGCCGGTGCATCTTTCCCGTGAGCTCGATACTATGGGGCATCGGTTGCATCAATTTGCCAAGGCCTGCGAATTACTCTACCGCCATAGCTTCGAGGGTAGGCAACCTGCGTGGATTGCCGAGCTGCTTGATCAGGGGAAGCCTAAGGAGGTTATTGCGCTGGGACGAGAGCAGATTCTGAGCGGTCAGATTGCAAAAATCATCAGGCCAGACCTGGTAGTGACTGAGGACGGATTCGCTCTTTGCGAATTGGACCAAATTCCGGGTGGAATAGGCCTCACAGCCTGGCTCAATGAAACTTATTCCTCCCAAGGGTTCGACGTGCTTGGTGGGGCCACGGGAATGCTTGATGGCTTTTCCTCGGTTCTGCCTCGCGGAGAGATCATTGTTTCGCGGGAGGCGGAGACCTACCGTCCCGAGATGGAGTGGTTGGCGAATCGACTCTCCAGTCGTCAAGGGAGCCGGGATTGGAGCGTGACCAATGATGCCGCCAGAGAGTCATGGTCGGGGGAAGTCTACCGATTCTTTGAGATGTTCGATCTCTCGAATGTGGCCTGCTCCAAAGGTCTGTTTCATGATGCCATTCATGGAAAAGTTACTGTGACGCCACCTCCCAAAGCCCAACTTGAAGAGAAACTCTGGATGGCCTTTTTCTGGATGCCTCCGCTTAAGGATTTCTGGCTGAGGCATCTGGGTGATCGAGGTGTGCAAGCGCTGAAGAAATGGATTCCTTACACATGGATCCTAGATCCCGCTCCATTGCCTCATCAGGCGGTTTATCCACGCCTTGAAATTCAGGACTGGAAGGAGTTGAGAGGGTTCAGTCAGAAGGAACGTGATCTGATCATCAAGATCAGCGGATTTGATGGGCGTGCCTGGGGGGCTAGAGGAGTCTCTCTTGGGTCTGATCTCTCGCGTTCAGATTGGGAGGAAAGTCTCCTGAATGCGCTTCGTGAATTTCCGGAACATCCCTACATCCTGCAGACCTATCGTCATTCCCTACTCTCGGATCAGCCTTATTATGATGATCAAGGCAACGTGGTGATGATGAAGGGGCGCGTACGCTTGAGTCCTTATTTTTTCATTGCTGGTGAGAAGGCGAACTTGGGCGGCGTTCTCGCGACCTTTTGTCCAGCGGACAAAAAGATCCTTCATGGTATGTCGGATGCGGTGATGGTTCCTGTCATCTCAGAGTGAGTTAGGATGCGTCTTGCCAGCCTTCTGGACGTTTGCTGAGAGGGTCGTTTGCTAGTAACTCCTACCCACGGGTGAAGGCCTCATCAATGAGAGGTTGGGGATGGTTGAGGAGTTGCTCCAACATGGTGTCCCAATGTTCCTGGCCCTTGAGGAGTTCGATTTCTATCCTGAGGTATCGTATCGGAATCTCCTGATTCAGGAGGCGCGGCATGCGGACGGCATCTTTCTCCGTCGTGAGGATGCAGGAGACCCCCCGTCGCACACACCTCCTTATGAATCGGTCAATCTCCCGCTTCGAATAGCGGTGGTGATCTGCATAGCTCTCCATTAGTTCGAGGGAGACACCAAGCCGACGAAGTCCTTGCTCAAAACTCTCTGGTGACGCAATAGCAGAGAGGGAGGCGGCTCTCAGTCCCTGCAGACTGGATAACTCAAGATTTTCCCCGGTTGATAAATCTTGCAACGCAACGGGACGGTGGCGGCACTCGATGATCGGTGCCGTTCGATTGTAGGCCCTGATCCTCGTATGGAGATCCTGAAGGTTGCTGCCATCGCATTTCGTGATCAGAATATGGCTGGCTCTTGAAAGGTTCTCAGGAGGCTCTCTCAAGGTGCCCCTGGGAAGGAGGTGCTCATTTCCAAACGGAGCCTCCCGATCAATCAGGACGAGGTCAAATCTCCGATGAAGACGCAGGTATTGGAGTCCATCATCAAGAAGGAGTAGGTCGGTTCCAAATCGAGAGATGGCATGTCGTCCGCACTCCACGCGATCCTTATCCACCACCACTGCAACTCCCCGAAGGTTCTTTGCGAGCATGAAGGGTTCGTCACCGGCTGTCTTAGAATCAAGAAGAAGAGCCCCTCCATCGGAGACCACGCGTACAGGTGAGCTCTCTTGTATGGGATATTTGCGTCGGGTGCTCTTATAGCCGCGACTTAAGATGGCGACCTTCCTGCCACGGTCGGATAGGTCACGGGCAAGCTTCTCAACCACCGGCGTCTTGCCTGTACCTCCGACCGTCAGGTTTCCGATGCTGACAACAGGACAACCGATCTGATGGCGGCGCATTATGTTCGAGGCGTAGAGTCTAAGGCGTAGTGACACGATCCCCAGATAAAAAAACGAGAGCGCCCGGAGAATAAGCCGCAGGATGCTGGCACGTCTTCCTGCTCTTCTCTCCAGGATGACATCAACCGCAAACTGCTCCAATCTGTCGAGGAGCCGTCGCATCAGAGGTTGATGACTCTGGCTCCTGAATTATCGGCGGAAGTGATGAGAATCTTTGCTCTGCCAGGTGCCGCCTTCTTCATGGAGAGCGAGATTTTCTTCGCGGATGATGTATCGGGAGCAAGGCAGCAAATGGTCGATCCTGATCCACTTAACCAACCCCCCAACGCGCCGGCTTCTTCCCCTGCCTCAATTACCTTGTTGAGGAACGGGATCAGCTTGGTACGGTAAGGTTGGTGCAGGCGGTCACCGAATGCCCCCTTGAGCAAAGAGTATTTCCCTGTTGCAAAGGCAGCCGCGATGACTGCGGCATCCGCAGCATTAGCAGCGGCATCGGGCAATGTGATAGATTGGGGCATGACTTTTCGTGCGTCAGGAGTTGCAATTTCGAAATCCGGGATCAAAAGAATGAATCGAAGGTCGGATGATACTTTGTAGCGAATGGGATCGCGTAGGGATCGTGCAATGGTGAACCCTCCTAGGATACCGGGAGCCGCGTTATCGGGATGGCCTTCCAATTCCGCGCAGAGACGAAAAAGTCCCTCGCGGGAAACGGGTCGGCCAGTCAACTCATTCAGCCCCATAAGGATTCCAAGACGAACCGTGACACTGCTACCTAGTCCCCGAGCCTGCGGCACCTGGCCCGTGATTTTCCACGTGAAGGGAATAGGGGCGAGTCCACTTCCCAAGAAAAAACTCTGAGCTGTGGAGTTGACCATTTGGGGCAGGGGATAAGTCTCTTTTTTGATCGAGATTGTGGTCAGGTTAGAGATATCCAAGGCCAGTCCGAATGCATCGAATCCCGGACCAAGATTGGCTGTTGTTCCCGGAATGGAGACGGTGACTGAAGGGGATGCTGACGACTTCGCATTCGAGGCTTTCTTTTTCACGCTCATGTTCAGGGATTATTCCCACAACTGGAAACAGGTGCAACATTCCGCTGTGGCATGTTGATTCTCTGTGAGTAGCAAATTGGCGGTGAGGCAGGGATTCGAACCCTGGGTACCCTTTTGGAGTACGGCGCTTTAGCAAAGCGCTGCTTTCGACCACTCAGCCACCTCACCCAAAAAACCAAGATGATTACCTTCCCTTCAGTGGTCAATCCGAAAGCTTTCTAAAAATAATTTGAAATCACTATAATCATGCAGTAAAAGAATTCATGCCCCCCAGGTTTTTTAGCCAAGTAGCTTTCTTATTTCATTTTGGGTTTCTTTTTGAACAAAAAGAAAATCCTTTTGTCCATTGTTATATGAACAGTGTCTTAAAACCGCTCATGCCTCTTGCAACTTTGGCATCACTTATCTTGGCCGTCTCGGGTTTGAACGCCCAGACTAGCACGGCGACAACGGATGTCATGGGATACAGCACTGTCTCCCTTGCTCCCGGTGGATCTGCCCTGGTCCCTGTTTTTGTTAACCCCTCTACCTATTCTGCCTCCTCGACCTTCGATGGCTCATCCCATCTCTCTGCTTCCGGTTTAACGCTTGGGGCTTTTAATCCTGTTTCCGGTTACCCGACCTACTTTGTGGAGATCTGTTCCGGTTTATATACTGGGAACAACTATCCTGTTACTTCCAATACCGCCACGACTATCGCTGTTTCCGGATTACCTTCGGATTTGGGTGCTACCATCAGCATCAAGGTTCGCCCCTATACAACCTTGGCAACCTTGGCAAATGCTTCCAGCGGTCTCTCGGATTACTCAGATACGCTGACTCTTTATCAAGCAAACGATCAGATTGTTTCCTATGTGTATGCATTGGGTGGCGTTTTGGATGGAGATGGCAATCCTGCGAGCGGAGTTCCCATTTCACCAGGAACAGGCCTTATCGTGAATAATGCGAGTAGCACCTCTGTCACCTTTATTGGTGAAGTGAATACTAATAAGTGTGTGGTTCCATTAAATACAGGAACGACATTGATAGGATCTCTGAATCCCCAAGGCGGGCAAAGTGTTGCCACATTGAATCTGGCTCCAGCTCTCGCTCCTTATAGTGATACAGCCTCCTTGGTTGCGACTAATGGCTCTCTGAGCATAACATCCTATTTGTCTGATGGCTCAAATCTTTTAGATGGCGATGGCAATATTGTCACAAGCAGTAATTCTCCGATAGTCACAGCTGGCAATGGCTTTGTTGTTAATACAGGCCAGAATGCATTATGGACCAACACCTCGATACTATCCAATTAGGCCCCAATATTTTAATCCCCCATGAAACTCTCGAATCTTGCCCCTCTTTTTCTTAGTTTGCTATTGCTTTCGGAGTTGCCGGTTAACGCAGCCACGATCAATGTAGCGGGCGTTGCTAGTGCAACAGCTTCAGGTTATTACTTGAATTACGATGGTTCGTTTTGTACGAATGGGAAGGTGCTCTTTGGAGCTTTTAGTATTTCACAGTCAGCGCTTCAGTCGTTAATTGCAGGTTTTCAGACCAATGCACCGACATACGCTGATTACATAACCCTCTTGAGTGATTTCACCCAAGTGGGAACAGGAGGAGCGAACGGGACAACGCCTTCAGGGTGGAATTTTTCAACAAACGGCACGATTTTCGGAACGAGCACGAATGTGGATCTCTCTGTTTTTCCAGCGGGCACCCAGATGTATGCTTGGTCATTCAATATCACGAATGTGGGTGTGGGAATTACTAATAATGCTTCTAGTTTTACGACTGGAACGGAGTGGGGACTTTACACCGCAGGATCAAACTCTGCAACAGGTTGGGGGCTCCCATCATTTGGGGCGAAGTCTTTGAATCTAGCTCAAGTCTCGACGTCCGGGGCCGGAACCTACCTGATCGGCTCTGCCGCTTCCAGCAATCCGATCGTAGGGAACTACAGCGTGAAGATGGTTGTACAGACTGTTCCGGAGCCAACTACGACAGGATATGTTGCGATGGCTTTCATAGCATCTATCATTGTGCTCTCTTTGAGGAAAAGCGCTCGTTCATCCGTCTTGAAGCGTGATGAGAAAAACTCAACTACTTAAGACCACGAACTTAGTGGATTTTTGCAAGACTAGGGGGCTAAAAAGCCCCCTTATTTTGTTATTGGTGTTGGGGTGGTGCGTTTTTACAGGAAGTCGACTCTTAGCCGTAGATTCAGCCACTTTTTCCAATACTGTCATCGGCCTAAGTCCCAGCACGATGGGTTATAATCTGGGGCACTTTTATCCGAATGGGAACACGATCGGATGGTTTCGGTATTCGGGAGTCAATGGTGCCAGAATTTTCATCAGTCCAAGTGCCATTAGAGAAAACCAATCTTATGATGCGATTTACCCATGGCGTGATGGGGTTACTGATACCAATAGTTTTATTAGTAGAGAGGCAACTGTCCGTAACTTTCAGATGACAAACGGAGTGAGCGCTAATCCTTTTACAGGAGGAACCAACTCCACGACCTCCAGTAAAATAGGTTACACAACAAACTTTATTAATTGGGCCTATTGGACAAACAATTACGCAACCCGAAATCTTTCTGGAGGTGACGCAACGGCCAATCAGATCATTGTCGATCCGGCATTGAAGCAACTTGTCGCCGCTGGCATCACAAATCTTCTGGTCAACATTACCGTTAGTTCCAGTAGTTTTCCACTAACGAATAATTCTTCCGACTGGGGAGGTAATTGGGAGATCTGGCAGCACTTTTATACGCAGGCATATTATTTGGGTAAGCAATACGGGGTCTGTCGCTTCCAGATGTATAATGAGCCCAACCTCTCATCTTCACCGGGCTATGGTACAACAAATGTGGCCACAACGGACTATCTGACACGGCTCCAAGTCGCCTCCGATGCCGTTCAAGCCGCAACCGCCGATCTGAATACACGGTTCACTTCGAACCTTGCTGTTCAGATGTATTCTCCGGTCACTGTCCATGGGGCAAGTGATTGGTCAGGAAACGGAGGCTATGGCCAATATGTGGTGGCCAACCGGCATACGAATTTCTTCGGCCAGACAATTTCGAATACGATTCTTCAAGATTATGATTATCACACGTACTCTAGTTCAGGCAGTTCATACACCAGCGATTTCTCAGAATTACGCACTGATCTGAGCAATGCAATGACTGGAGAGGTTCCCTTCCCGGTTAGCATTTCGGAATTCAATGTAACGACTGGAGCCTCTTTCTCAACCGTCTCCACAACTGAGGATACTCCTGCAAACTACGGAAACTTCGGAGGGATAATCAGCGCGCTGATCACTGCGGCTACCAATAGCTCAATCTACTGTTTTAAGTTCAGTCAGACGCAATCTGATACTGGCACCAATAATCTTCCCGCCCAAGTGGCCAAGAACGCCATGCATTATGTGGATAATGGGAGTACTCCTTATAATATTGGCGGTATCGCAATGGCAGGTGAGGTCTATCGTTTGGCTGTCAAAGGATTTAATGGGGGCAAGCGGTTACTTGGCTTCAGTTACAGTGGAAGCACTCTAAAACTCTCGTCCTCATATGATTCCAATAATCAAAGCTATTCCATCCTTTCGGCTAATTCGGGTACTGGGGCTAGCACGACGACAATAAATATTTCCCCTTGGGGAATCCCTGCAGGAAGCCAATTCATCCTGGAGGAAGTCAGTACGGAATGCTCGGGGGCTGTGAAGTCCCTCGGCACGATCAATCCCAGCGGATATCTGACGATTGGAGGATCCACCAATCTGACCCAATCTGGAAACACGACTTGGCTGATAACCATCCCAACCAATCAAGCATCATCCAACACGGTGCTGTTTCCGACTGACAATGCGACTGTATTCGATGGGTCGAACAGTTTGAAGAGTTATGGTGTTTTGAACAGCCTTACGGTGATGAACTCGGCCACGAATACCTCGAAGAGAGCTGTTTCGTTACTGCAGTTCGCCATGCCGTCCACGATTCAACCAACGAATATTCAACTTGCTCTTCTCAGTGTCAGTGCATCGGCTTACCCAGGATTTACAAACGGATTGGCCTATGTTTACGGCGCCCCCAACTCTTCATCGAATTGGAATGAGTCGACGGTCACGTGGAATACTGCCCCCAATCTTAAACAGGGGATGGGCCTTGGGACTGCAATCGCAAGCAATGTGATCAGCGGGATGGACCAATCGAGTCTTAGCTCTGGAACCGCTGCCATGATGCTGGGGCAACTTGTTGTCACCAACATCTCCACGAATACATATTTGATGGATGTCACATCGATGATCCGCGCCAATACGAATACCAATCTTACCATTCTTCTCTCCCGTGACTATCGCTATAATCCGTACAATAACAACGGTACTTCTGTTTCGGATACGGTGACCAATGATGGTATTTCCATTGTCTCAAAAGAAGGGAGTGGCAGTAACGTGGCACTCTCACCTCAGATAATCCTAATCACCGCACCGACACCGACACCGACTCCGACACCGACTCCGACTCCGACTCCGACTCCGACACCGACACCGACACCGACACCGACACCGACACCGACTCCGACACCGACACCGAC